>ERZ1035025.581-NODE-581-length-23678-cov-3.922448_pt1 | contig 23678 bp, 15 predicted proteins | sample MGYA00520619_ERZ1035025 | MGnify/ENA primary metagenome ERZ1035025 (study PRJEB33766, sample SAMN09781742) | gut metagenome | biome: gut microbiome | host: Homo sapiens | place: Madagascar | study: EMG produced TPA metagenomics assembly of the PRJNA485056 data set...
TCATTGCAAGGAGCCGTCCGTTCAGGCGGTTCAAAGCGGCCTCGCCTCCGCCGGCGTCCCGGCGCCCCGCTCCCGCGCAAGCCTCGGACAGGCTGCGGCGGCGTCAGACAGCTGTTCGATGCAGGCTGCGCGCCGCCGCGTCGTCAATCCGCGCGCGAGGCGAGCCGCACGAGAGCGCGCGATCGAGAGCTCGACGAGGCTCCCCAGCGAGATTTCGCCCGAAATCGCCGTCTCCGGGGCGCTCAAACCAGATCGGGCAGCGCCAGGCGCGCCCCGAGCGAGCCGTCCCTCACCGTCGGGTGCCGCACGGCCTCGGCGAGCACCGCGCCGGGCCCGAACACGTCCACCGTCCGCTTCGTGCGCGTGACGGCCGTGTAGAGGAGCTCGCGCGTCGCAAGGCCCGAGCCCAGCCGCGGAGGCAGGAAGACGGCCACGCGCTCGAATTCCGAGCCCTGCGACTGGTGGATCGTCATGGCCCAGGCGGTGTCGTGCGCCGGCAGGAGCGCCGCGGCGAGGAGCTTTTCGGACTCTCCGAACCAGGCCGCATAGGCGATGCTGTCGGTCTGCCGGTCCGAGCGCCCGCCCTCGGGCGCGGCGCCGTCCTCGCCCGCTCCCCCCGAGACCTCCGCCTGCGGAGCGCGGAAGACGCCGGCGGCCTCCTCCTTCGGGTCGAACCGCGGCAGCAGGATCGCGACGTCGCCGTTGTGGACGTCAAGCGCCTCGTCGTTCTTTCTCACGATGATGACGCGGCCGGGATAGCTGTCCTTCGCGCCGCGCCCGTCCGCGACAGGCCAGAGCTCGCGGATGACGCCGTCGGCGAACCGGTTGATCGCGTTGACGCCCATCTCGTTGCGGCGCATCGCGGCCAGGGCCCGGAAGCCCGCGAGGCGCTCCCAGAGCGCGCGAGCGAGCGCAGCGAGCTCCGCTCCGGGAGCGCCCGCAAGCCAGGCCGCGCGGAAGGCGAGAAGCGCTTCGCCGTAGCTCCTGAGCTCCCGCTCGATCCAGGCGCGCGCCGAGCGCGTGAGGCCGGTGCGGCTGAAGCGTTCGCGCTCGAGACGCATCGCGGCCTCGGTCATGTCGCCCGCGGGCCCCATCGGGAACTCGTCGGCGTGAAGGCGCGCCTCGTAGCCGTCCTCAGCATTCCTGCGCTCCGTGAGCGCCGCAACGACGCGCGCAAGGACCTCGGGCTCGGAGAGGCCCGTCGTTTCGCCCTGGTGGTTGATCGCGTCAGCGAGCCGCGCGATGACGGTGCCCGCGCGGAAGCGCCGGCTCACGCGAAGCTCCGCGACGCTCGCGCTCAAGGGCCCCTCAGCGTCCGAGAGCTCCGCGAAGACCGCGCCCGGCCCCACGGCCGCGAGCTGATGCTTGTCGCCCAGGATGATGACGCGCGTCTCCGGACCGATCGCCGCGAAGAGCCGCGCGGCGAGGTGGATGTCCACCATCGAGGCCTCGTCGACGATGAGAACGTCCGCCTCAAGGGGCGAGCCGGGCCCGGGCCGGGCGCCCGAGGCTCCCGGCGAGGCGAGCCACTTGTGGATCGTGCGGCTTCTCACACGCCGCTCCTCGTCCCCGCGATCGGCATCCTCGGCGAGCGTCTTCGCGAGGCGCGGCACGAACCCGCGCCCGGCCGAGGAGCGGATCGACTGCTCCATGCGGCTCGTCGCCTTGCCCGTCGGCGCGGCGAGCGCGATCCGAATCATCGGATTTCGGGCGAGAAGGCACTCGAGAATCTGCGCCACCGTCGTGGTCTTGCCCGTGCCCGGGCCGCCCGAGATGATCGAGAGGCGCCGCGTGACGGCAAGGAGAATCGCCCGGCGCTGCAGCGCATCGGCGTCCGAATCCGCGGCGACGCGGTCGACCTCAGCGAGGAGCGCGGGATCCGCGGCGTCATCCGCATCCGCCGGGCCACCCTCCAGGGCGAGCAGCGCCTGCGCGAGCTCGAGCTCCTCGAGCGCGAAGCGCGCGAAGTAGATGCGCGAATCGCCGAAGGCCGGCATCCGGTCAAGCACGAGCGGCGTGAAGGCGCCGCACCCCCTTCTCGCCCGCTCCTCGCGGGCGGCGCAAAGGAAGGCTGGCAGCTCAGAGAGAAGCCCGAGCTCGGAGAGGGCCCCGAGCCCCTCTTCGAGGGCGTCAAGCCGCAGCCGCTCGTCCGACGCGTCTGCGTCGGCGTCCTCGGAAAGCCGCAGGAGCCGTGCGGCGGCGTCCGCGCGCACGCAGACGCTGCCGCGGTCCTCCGCCCCGGTGAAGGCGCGCATGAGCGTCTCCATCGCGAGCGAGGCGGCCTTCGGGACCGTTCTCCCCTGCGCCGCCTCGCGCCGGGCGGCGGCGCGCAAAAGCGCCTCGCCCAGGCCCGGCAACCCCCGCGAGGGAACGGCCGGAGCGCCCTCCGGCGCAGGAACCGAAGGCGCGCTTGCAGCTTCCTTGACGGGCCCAGCCGGCTCCGCCGGCGGAAAACGCTCCGTCAGGTCGCTGACAGCGCTCCGGGCGTCATCGATGAGAACGCCGGGAAGGAGCTCCCAGGGCTCGAACGTCCCGCAGGGCGCGAAGCCGCAGCCCCCCTCCCAGCAGTCCGCGTCCGGATCGGGGCCGGGCAGGCCGTCTTCGGCAAATGCTTCGTCGGGCGCAATCCCGTCCTGAAGTTCGTCTTCAAGGCTTTTCATTTCGCTTCTCCGGAAAAGAGACGGTCCAGCTCGGCGATGACCCTCGGACTCACCGGGTCATGCACGACGCCCTGCGGGTTGGCGGGCGTCGTCGCGTCCGCGCGCACGCCGCGCAGGAACACGTAGACGGCGCCGCCGATCATGTCGTCGCGGAAGGATTCCCCGAGCCTCGCGCGCAGGAAGCGCCGCAGCGCAACAAGGTAGATGAGGTACTGCAGGCGGTAGAGATGCCGCGTCATCTCGAGGCCCATCGCGCGGGGCTCGTACCCTTCGGGGCGCTCGGAGATCCGGTTGCTCTTCCAGTCAAGAACGTAGAACCGCCCGCGCCACTCGAACGCGAGGTCGATGAAGCCCGTGAGGAACCCCTTGAGCCGTTCTGGGCGGAGGTCCCCGAAGTCGTACTTCGGATCGAGCTCGCGCAGGCGCTCGGCGAGGCGCGCCGCGGTGAGGCCCCCTTCGATCGGGATGAGAAACTCGAGCTCGGCGCTCCTGCGCGCGGCCGGCACGTCCCGCAGGCGCAGGCCCTCGACGATCTCGGAGGCGAGGACGTCGCGCACCATCTGCGAGGCGCCTTCGGCCGCCCGCTCAAGGGCGTCGCCCGTGAGCGAGAGGTGGCGGCCCACCTCGCGCCGGCAGAAGTCGAGGCGCCGCGTCGCCGCCGCCTCATCGTCCCAGGCCATGCCGGCGAAGTCCGCGAGCTCCAGGATCTCGTGAAGGCACGTGCCCGCCTGCGCGCCCTTGGGAAAGTCCAGGATGTCGCCGGGACCCGCCTCGCCGCCCGCCTTTTCCGAGCCGGCCGAGACGCCGTACCAGAGGGCGGCGCCCGCGGTCTCGTCCTCGGCCAGGCGGCTGATTCCGGTGAAGCTCGACGTGCGCCAGGCGCCCCAAACGTCCCGGGCGGGCTGGGTCGTGATCTGAGGCGCCTCGCTGGGCAATGAAAGCCGCGCCGGATTCTCCGCGGCCGCCTCGCAGAGGGGTCGGAGCTCTCGCACGGCAATGGCCGAGGGATCGGCGCTCCCGAGCGCCGTGAGCGCCTCCCTGGCGTCAGCGTCGGGGAAGTCCGCCTCGCCCACGAGCGCCCGCGTGAAGCTGTTGAGCGCCGTCGTCCTGTACCACTGATCCTTCTTGCCCTTGCTCTTCTCCTTCTGGCCCATCACGACGACAAGGTGCTTGGCGGCGCGGGTCATCGCGACGTAGGCGAGGCGCACGGACTCCTCGAGCTCCTCGCGGCGCTCCGGCTCGCTCGGGCTCGTCTCGCCGTGCGAAAGGAGGAGCTCCATCCGCCCGTCCTCTCCGGTGATGCGGTGCACCGCGGACTTGCCGCCCGAGCCGCCGCCCGCCTCGGCGAAGGCGAGAAAGACGACCGGATACTGCAGGCCCTTGCTCTTGTGGATGGTCTGGACGGTGACGAGGTTCGCGTCGCTCTCGGGGCGGATCAGGAACGCCTCGTCCGAGCGCTTCGCCGCCTCGGAGAGCCACGCCGCAAGGCCCGCGGGCGAGGTGACGGTCTTGGCGGCCGCGTGCAGAAGCTCCATGAGGTGCGCGTAGTTCGCAAGGCGCCGTTCGCCCCCTTCCGCTGGCAGGAGCCGCTCGCGCGTGCGGCAGGCCGCCATGAGGCGCTCGATCGCAGGCGCAGGGCCGTCGCGGAACCAGCGCCGTGCGCCGTCCTCGAGCATCTCGCGCACTTCGATCCTGCGCGCCTCGTCGCGCTCGGGATCGTCCATGTCGGCGAGCAGGTCGCCGATCAGGCGCGTCGCGCGGGCGGCGCGCAGCGCGCGCATGTCGCCAGGCGTCGAGTAGGCGCGCAGGATGAGTCCGAGCTCGGCGGCCTCCTCCGTCGTGCAGACGTTCACGCGCGACTCGGCGCGCACGCGCACGCCGCGCCGCGCGAGCGCATTGCGGACGCTCTCGACGTCGCTGTTGGAGCGCACGAGCACGGCGATGTCGCGCGCCTCGAGCGCGCGCATGCGGGGAAGCGCCGGATCAACGCCCGGAACCTCCCTGCCGCCCAACTTGTCGGCGATCGCGGCCTCGCCCCGGCGGCCCGCCTCGATGAGCTCGACGATCCTCAGGCCGATCGCGCTCAGCTGCCCGCTGCGGATCTCGTCGACCGAGCTCCAGGCGTCCGAATGTACGGTCGCCCAGAGCTCCATCGGAGAAGCCTCGCGCCAGGCGCCGTCCTCCCGCAGCCAGAGTCCGGTGTTTTTCGGAAACTCATTGACGCGGCTGTAGACGAGATCCTCGCGCAGGAACGACGAGCGCGACTGCGTCCAGAAGACGTTGAACGCCCGCACGAGCCCCGGCGAGGAGCGGTAGTTGACGCCGAGCCGGGAGATCCGGCCGATTCTGCCAATGCGGTCCCGGGCGCGGATGTATGTGTTGATGTCCGCCGAGCGGAAGCGGTAGATCGCCTGCTTGGGGTCACCCACGAACCAGAGCGCGCGAGGCGAACGCCCAGCTTCGCCCTCAGCGTCCCGCCCGGCCAGCACGTTCCCCTCGTCACGCGAATCGTCGGAATACGCATCAACGAAGAGCCTCTCGAGGATCGCGTACTGCACCGGGTCGGTGTCCTGAAACTCGTCGACGAGAACGCCCCGCCACCGCGTGCGCAGGGCCTCAACGACGCGCCTCGCCTGCGCGAGCGTCCCGGCCGGCGCGTCCGCAGGCGGGCAGACGCGCGCGTGAAGCGCCGTGAGAAGGTCCCCGTACGTTCTCACGCGCGCCTTTGCCTTCATCGCTGCGTAGGCGCCGGGCGCCTCGCGGATGAAGGCGCCGAGCGCCTCCTCGACCGCAGGCGTGAGCATGCCCGGCTCGGGCTCGACGCCGCGGAGGATGAGGGACTCAGGACTCTCGACGAGCGCCTCGAGCTTGCCCTCCCAGTCCTTTCCCGCAACGAGCGCCCGGCGATCCGCCTGCTCGGGCATCGCGTCCAGCGTCCTTCTGAGAAAGTCCCGCACGACGTCCCGCGCGAGCTCGCTCGCGTCGTTCGTGAGCTCATAGCCGAGCCCGCCCCCGGCGGAGAAAGCCGTCTCGTCGAGCGTTCTCTGGCAGAACCCGTGGATGGTGAAGATGCCCGCGTCGTCGGAGCGCGCAAGCGAGGCCTCGATCCGCGCGAGCGCGGTCTCGTCCGTGATGCCGGCGGCGCGCCAGAGCTCGATCTGACGGTCGATGAGGGGATCGGCCTCGCCCTCCCTGAGGCGCCCCGAAAGGCGCCCCGCAGCCGCCGAGAGGTGCTCGGCGACGCGCACCCTGAGCTCGGAGGTCGCCGCCTTCGTGAAGGTGACGATGAGAAGCTCATGGATCGGAATCTGCGCCTCGACGATGAAGCGCAGCGCGAGGTGCTTGATCGAGAAGGTCTTGCCCGTCCCGGCTGAAGCCTCAAGCAGGGTCGGCGCGAGCAGCGGCGCGACCGCGACGTCAAAGTCGTCCGGATCGGCGGCTGCGCCTGCAGCCGGCGGGTTTTCCGAAATTTGTCCGGGCATGGTTTCCTGCGTCATCATTTCTCTCACTCTTCTCCCGCTTGTCCGTCACTGAAGGATCTTGCGGCACTTCGCGAGCGCCGCGCTGAGCTTGCCGTCCGCAGCGCCGAAAAGGCCCGTCAGGGCATCCCCGAGCGCCTCGCCGGCGGACTGCGCCACCTCAAGGTCCCGGCCGCGCATGGCCATCCGCACCGGATAGTCCGAAAGCTCCGTCTTCGCGCCATATCTGCCAGGCCTGCTCGCGAAGCGCGGCTCGCCCCCGGCGGCGCGCATGAGCTCGCGCGCGATCCGCGCGAGGAGCTCGCCGGCCTCGGCGGGGGCGAGAAGCGGCATCGCAAGCCTTGAGACCGTCTCGCCCTTCTTGCCCGACGGGCAGATGAGAACGCCCTTCACGGCGGCTCCGGCCGCGACGAGGAGCAGGTGCTCGACGATCGCGCGCCGCGCGCCGCTCCCGTTGGACTTCGAGGGCGTCGCGGCGACGTGCGTGACCTCCCCCGCAACGGGGTCGCGCCAGAGGCCGCGGGAGCGCCCGCGGATCGTGAACGCCTCGCCCGAGTCCGGGGCCGTCACGTCCGCGGAGATCTCCGCCTCCGGCACGCTCACGAGCCCCTTGCAGGCCTGCGCGATCGCTCCGGCCATTGCGGCGACGAGCTCCGCGTCGGCTTCAAGCGCCCATTCGCGAACGCCTCTCGCGCCGACGCCCGGATTGGCGCGCCAGCGCTCGAGGATCCGCGCGCGCTCGGCCTCGTCGCCCCCCGAGAGGCTCAAGGAGAGCATCTCGTTGATGCGCTTCCACCAGACGAGTCCCGAGGACTCGGGCACGACCGGCGCCTCGCGCGCCTCCTCGGACTCCGAGAGGAGGATGCCGTGCGCCCTAAGAAGCCACGTCTCCGGAGCCTTCACGAACTTCATGAGCTCATCGATCGAGAGAACGCGCCGATGGACGAGCGTCTCGACGCCGCTCGCGACAAAAGGCGCCTCGGGCGCAGCGTGCCCGCTCGCCCGCGCGGCAGCGACCGCCTCGAGCAGGTCCGCGTTCGTCGAGAGCCACCGCCCGCGCTCGGGCGAGAAGGCCGATTCCGAGAAGGCCGTGAGGGGAAGCGTCACCGTAAGGATCGCCGCCCGCTCGGTGGCGCCGCGGCTCCGCGCCTCCTCGCGCTCCCCCTCGGGCGTGATCGAGAGGAGCCAGTCGCGCAGCTCCTGCGCCACGACCGAGGGCTCGCTCCGCTGCGCGGGGTTGGCGCCCCCGGACCAGGAGACGAGGAAGGTCTCGCGCGCGGCGAGAAGAAGGTCAAGGAACACGTTGCGGTTGTCGCTCCGGCTGTCGCGGTCTCCGCGGCGCGGATGGCGCGACATGAGGTCGAACTCCTCGGCGCGGGAGGACCCCGGGAACTTCGAGTCCTCGCCGAGCCCGAGGACCGCGATGATCCGATGCGGAAGCCCCCGCATCTGGCTCATCTCCGTGAAGGTGACGGCGCTTCCCGGGCGCGCGCCCGGAGCGCTTCTGCGCATACGGCTTGCCAAAACCGAGAGGAAGAGCTCGAAGGGAACCGCGGGCGGCTCGCCCGCAGCATCCTTCGCCGCGGCGATCTCCCCGGCGAGCGCATCGGCGCAGTTGCGCAGCGCCTGCCAGTCCTCATCGGGGGTCTCCCTTGGGAAGAAGAGCTCGATCGCGCGGGCGATCCAGCGCGGCCAGCGCTCGGGGTCCCGGAGCGCGGCGGCCTGCGCCTCGGCATCGGATTCGGCGGAAGCGGGTGAGACCGCGCAGAGCCGCAGCTCCTCGAGCCCCGCGTAAAGGCTCGAGATCACCGAAAGGAGCCGCGGGCGCTCCGCAACCGAGCTCCAGTCGGTCTCCGTGCCGTCAACGGGCAGAACCCCGAAGAGGGGCGGGCGCATTCCCGAGGGGAGCATCGCCCCGAGCGCGAGGCGTTCGAGGGCCGCCGAAAGCGTTCCCTCTCGCACGTGCGCGAAGGTGCGGGGATCGAGCCCGAGCAGGTGGCCGTCGGAGAGCCCGAACTCGAAGCCCGCGGCCTCAAGCCAGCGTCCGATCACGGCGATGTCGTCCGCATCGAGCCCCAGACGCTTCGAGATGATCGGAAGCGCGAGCCAGGAGAGGAGCTCCGCGCGGCGCATCCGCCCCGAGAGAAGCCCCGCGAGGCCGCTCATCGCCTTGAGGGGCGCGTCCTCGGCGGCCGTGAGCGCGCCCGTGATGCGGTAGTCGATCCTTCGACCCTTCGGCAGGCTCCCGAAGACCTCGTCAATGAGCGGCGCGAGCGCGGAGATGTCCGGCGTGACGACGAGCACGTCCGATGGCGTGAGGGTCGGGTCCTCACGAAACCGCGCCTGCAGCCAGTCGGCGAGGCCCTCGAGCTCGCGGGCGGGCGTCGGCGCGCAGACGAAGCGGATCGACTCATCCTCGCGGCGGATGAGGGGGGCGCCCTGCGCGAGGGACTCCGGGTTGAGCGTCAGGATCGAATCCTGCACGCGGCGCAGAAGCGTCTCCTCGCGCGCCTCGAGCCAGAAGCTCTGCACGTCCGCGGCGATGTCCGCCTCGATCCGGCGGGGGTTCTCCTGGCACTCGCGCAGAAACCGCGCGCCGCCCTCAAGGAAGGTCGGCTCATGGGGCTCGACCTCAAGCGCGCGCAGGCGCCGCGCGGTCGCCTCGGACTCGCCGCCCGAGGTGAGAAGCGCCATGGGGCTTTCGTCCGCCGAGTCCGCGGCATCGGTCTCATCGGCCTCCCGGCCCGCGTCCTGCGCCGCGGTGAAGCGCCACAGGCGATCGATGTTCGCGCGGGTGCTCCGGCCGTTGTCCGCAAGGATCGGATGTCCGATCTCGCGGTGAGCGTCCGCGGCCTCGCCCTCCTCCCCGCTCCAGCGGAAGAGCCGCCTCGGCACGAGGTCGAACCAATACTCCGACGAGGGATTGAGGAGGTAGAGCCATACGTCGCGGCCCGAGTGCGCATAGGCCTTGAGGACGGGAAGCATCAAGGGCGGCACCACGAAGGGCACGAAGACATGGAGCGCGTTGGGCAGCTCCACCTGCCGCCCGTCGCCGAGCTCGACCCGCCGCACGCCCTTCGGGGCCGCACAGAGCCGGTCGAGGGTGTCGGGCAGCGCCTCAAGGAAGCGCCTGCCGCGCCACTCGGGCGACTCGGCGAGGCGCCGCATCAGCGCGCGCTGCCAGAAAAAGTCCGGATCCCGCTCGAGCGCCGAGCGCTCCGCGCGCATGTCCGCCGAGAGCTCGATGCGGTCCTGATGCATGCCGAGCCACTCGAGCACCCAGTCGAGGCGATAGCTCGCGTACGAGACGAAGACGCGCGAGATCCTCTGGGCGATCTCGAAGAGCTCCGCGTCCCCGCGCCCCCGCAGGCTCTCCTCGAGGCGGGAGGTCTCGCGGGCGACCTCCTCGCGCAGGCTCCCCGGCCCCGTCTCGCCGAGGATGCGCCAGATCATCCACTCCGCCTCGTTGCCGATCACATTCGCGAGCGGCTCCTTGGAGAAGAACCCGAGCCACTGCGAGAGGAACATGAAGCGCATCCCCGCGCAGATCCCCTCGCTCGAGGCGATCGCGCGCATCAGGTCCGTCTCGACGGCCTTGGAGGGGATGATGACGGGCACGCGGTCGAAGACGCCCGCGAAGAGCTCCTCGGCCGAGAGCTCCCCGGCCTCGGGCCGGAAGCGCAGGCGGTCGATGTTGCTCAGGAGCACGGCGCGGAGCACCTCGTAGCTGTTGCTGTGGATCGTGTGGATCATGATCTGGCTGCCTGCGGCATGACGCCGGCTTGTGGATTCAAAAGGCGCCTGAAAGTCTACCTGCGGCCGATCGTCCGACAAGACCGATCCGCTCGCGGTGCGCCGCAGGCTGTCGCACCCGATGAGGCTCGACGCCCAGGATGAAGCGCCGGCGCTCTTTGCAGGACTTTGCAGTCCGCAAGGCGCCCCCTCCCCGGCCCCTAGGCTATGCTTCCCGCTCCGAAGGCTCCTGCCAACCTCACCTCTGCGAGGCCTCTCATGACATCCCGCAGCCTCTCCCGCCGCGCGCTCCTGCGCTCGGGCCTCTCCTGCGCCGCGCTCGCGTCCCTGTCGCCGCTCGCGCTCGCCGGGGCGCTCTCAGAGCACCCGAATCTCTCAGCCGCCGAAGCCCGAGCACTCCGCGTCCTGAGGAACTGGCAGGCGGGCGGGTTCACGACCGAGGCCGCCGTCCGGACGTTCGGGATCGAACGGTGCTTTGGGATCGCGCCGATCGACGAAAGGCTCTTCGCACGCATGCGGGGAAAGTCCTGGAAGACGAACTGCACGCTCGATCGCGACGACCTGCGGCATGTCCGGGCGCTCCACCGCACGGCCGACGGACGGATCCGCGCGGGCGAGCTCGTCTGCGCGCGCGAGCTCGCGCCGGAATTGCTCGAGATTCTTCGCGAACTCTATGACGCCGCCTATCCGATCGAGCTCATGACGCTCGTCGACGAGTACGACGCCGACGACGAGCGCTCGATGAGGGCGAACAACACCTCGTGCTTCAACTATCGCGTCGTCAAGAACACGACGCAGCTCTCGGCCCACTCGCTCGGCCGGGCGATCGACGTCAATCCGCTCTACAACCCCTTCGTCAAGCGCCGCAAGGACGGCTCGACGGACGTCCAGCCCGAAGCGGGACGCCCCTGGTCGGACCGCACGAAGCGCTCCGAGTACACGCTCCTCAAGGGGGACGCCTGCTGGAAGGCCTTCACGAGCCGGGGCTGGGAGTGGGGCGGCGCTTGGTCGACCTGCAAGGACTGGCAGCACTTCGAAAAGCGACGGCCGCAGAAGTGACGCCGCGCTGCGGTGAATCCGCACGAAGCGTTGATTTCTCCCCAAGAATCGCGCTTGATTGGGGGCGCTTCCCGCAAGGAGAGCGCCCCTCGCGCGCTTTTCAGCCGGTCAATGATGATCTTCCGCTCAGGCCGTGAGCCAGACGAAGACGAGGATGCCCGTCATCGCGAAGGCGAGCGCGATCTTGACGGCTGTTCCGACGATCATGCCGATCCAGGTGGCCACGCCCACTCGGCCCGCGTGGATGAGGTTGCGCTTCGCCCAGAACTCTCCGAGCGCCGCGCCGATGAGCGGCATGAAAAGCAACCCGAAGACGCCGAGGAACATGCCCGCCACAGTGCCGACGAGCGAGCCGATGATCCCTGCCTTCGAGGCGCCCGCGCGCTGCGCGCCGGCCGTCTGCGCGACCGAGTCGACGACGACGCCGATCACGGCGAGGACGACGAGGAGCGTGATCGTCTTCCAGCCCACCTTCTCGTAGTGGTCCGCCCAGCCGACGAGCCAGGCGCCGCCCGCAATCATCGGCAGGCCCGGGATCGCAGGGATGATCGTCCCGGCGAAGCCGAGCGCGATGAGAATGAAGGCGCCCGTCCAGCACAGGAGCGCGAACCAGTCGACCGCAGAGAGAAATTCCATGTGTGAGGCCTCCTCTTACTCCTCGATGCCGCCCCAGTACCCTTCGTCGGCTGAGGGCTCGAACCGGGTGTTGCCGCCCAGGAACGTCATGCGCAGCGTGCCGATCGGGCCGTTGCGCTGCTTGGCGACGATGATCTCGGCGAGGTTCTTGTCCGGCGTGTCCTTGTTGTAGACGACGTCGCGGTAGATGAACATGATCACGTCCGCGTCCTGCTCGATTGCGCCCGACTCGCGCAGGTCCGACATTACGGGCCGGCGGTCCTGACGGCTGTCGACCGAGCGGTTGAGCTGCGAGAGCGCGACGACCGGAACGCCGAGCTCCTTGGCGAGGGACTTGAGGCCGCGGGAGATCTCGGAGAGCTCCTGCGCGCGGTTGTCCTGCGCGCTCCGGCGCTGGCCGGACATGAGCTGCAGGTAGTCGACGACGATGAGTCCCAGGGGGCCCGCCTGATTGACGAGGCGCCTTGATCGGCTCGAGAGCTCCGTGATCGTGAGGCCCGGCGTGTCGTCGATGAAGATCGGCTTGTCCTCAAGGCGATGCAGGGCCGCGGTGAAGTTGTCCCAGTCCTCGTCGGAGAGGCGCCCCTTCCTGAGCTTCTGCGCGTCGACGCGCCCCACCGAGGAGATCATGCGCTGCGCGAGCTGCTCGGCGCCCATCTCCATCGAGAAGACCGCGACGGGAAGCTCCTGGTCGACGCCGACGTTCTCGGCGATGTTGAGCGCGAACGAGGTCTTGCCCATCGAGGGGCGTCCGGCGATGATGATGAGGTCGCCCCTCTGCAGGCCCGCCGTCACGTGGTCGAGGTTGGGGTAGCCCGAAGAGACGCCCGTCACCTCGGAGGAGTCCTTCGTCTGGTAGAGCTCGATCACGCGCGCGGAGACGTCACGCACGAGCGTCGCAAGGGGCTGGAAGCCCCGCTGGCTGTTGGAGTTGCGCTCGTTGATGGCGAGCACCTCCTTTTCGGCCTCGTCGAGGATCTCGCGCGTCTCGCGCCCCTCGGGGGCGAGCGCCGTCGTGACGATGCGGTCGCCCACGGTGATGAGCTGCCTCAGCACCGACTTGTCGTGGACGATCTCGGCGTAGCGGCGGATGTTGGCGGCCGAGGGGGAGTTGTTGACGAGCTCCGTGAGGTACGGCAACCCCCCGGCGTCGTTCTCCGCGCCCGCGCTCCTCAGGCTCTCGTAGACCGTGAGGTAGTCCGCGGGGTGGCTTCCCTGGATGAGCTTGGTGATCTCCTCGTAGATGAGGCGATGGTCGCGCCGGTAGAAGTCGTCGGGGCGGATGATGTCGACGACGCTGTCGAGCGCCGAGTTGTCGACCATGAGGCCGCCGAGGATGGCCTGCTCCGAGAGGATGCTCTGGGGCGGGCGGCGCACCGCGGCTGCGGCGTCGTCCTGGATTTCCTCGGTCATGTCTCGCTCTCCGTGAGGGTTGGTCTGCGCTTCGCCGGACTTGTCGGAAGGGGCCATTTTATTGGGACGCGGGCCCGCAGGCGAGGAGCCTGAAGCGCGAAAGGATTGTCTGAAGATGACAAAGGCCTCGCAACCCGAAGGCTGGAGGCCTTTGCCGCCCCCTCGCGGACTCCTTGCGGAGCCCCGTCGGGGAGGCGCATCGATCTGGAGGGATCGGTGCCGCGGATTACTCCTCGGCGACGACCTTGACCGTGATGTCGGCGGTGATGTCCGTCATCAGGCCGATCGTGATCACGTACTCGCCCGTGGCCTTGATGGCGCCGAGCGGCGTGCGGACCTGCGACTTCTTGATCTGGAAGCCGAGCTTGTCAATGGCCTCGGCGATGTCAGCGTTCGTGACGGAGCCGAAGAGGCGGCCGTCGACGCCGCACTTGGAGGCGATGGTGACGGCGGCGCCGTTGAGCTTGGCGGCGAGATCCTGGGCGGCGGCGAGGCGCTCGGCCTGGGCCTTCTCGAGCTCGGCGCGGCGGGCTTCGAACTCAGCGATGGCCTGCTTGGTGGCGCGCTTGGCGTGGCCCTGGGGGATCAGGAAGTTGCGGCCGTAGCCGTCCTTCACCTTGACGATGTCGCCGAGGTCGCCGAGATGGGTGATCTTTTCGAGCAGGATGACTTGCATTTCAGTTGCTCCTCAGCGATTACTGGTTGTCCGTGTAGGGGAGGAGGGCGAGGAAGCGGGCGCGCTTGATCGCGGTGTCGAGCTGACGCTGGTAGTGCGCCTTCGTACCCGTCAGACGAGCCGGCATGATCTTGCCGTTTTCCTGGATGAAATCGCGCAGCGTCTCGACGTCCTTGTAGTCGATCTGCTCAACGTGCTCGGCCGTGAAGCGGCAGAACTTCTTGCGCTTGAAAAGGGAATTTTGCTGGTTCGAACGGCGGGGCTTGCCCTTGCCCTTAGCACCAAAAGCCATTTGATGACCTCTCTGTATTGAATTCTGTGATGTGTACTGTCAGACTCCGGCTCTTCATCGAGCGGGGCGCGAGGAATCCCTTGATGCGGATCGTCGTGCCCGTCGCAAGCGCGTTGAGACGCCCTGCGACCTCTCCGAAGGCGACGGCTGAGAAATCAAACTCGACCGAGCGGACGTGTCCGGCTTCGACGAGCCTGCTGCGGTGATGGAGCGTCGCCTCGAATACCTCGATGCCGGCGGGAGTAAATCTCACCGCCTCACGCTCCGTCAGCGCGCCGCAGATCTCAACCGAGTTCTCCGCCGCGGAGTCCGATGCCGTCATCAGGCCTGGGCCTGAGCGGTCTCGTCCTGAGCAGCCGCGGCGGCGTCAGCGGCAGCCTTGCGGGCCTCTTCCTTCTCGACGACCTTCATCATCGGGGAGGGAGCCGTCTCGGCATGCTTCGTCTTCACAGTGAGGTGACGGAGAACGGCGTCGTTGAAGCGGAAGCCGTTTTCGATCTCGAGGATCGTCTCATGGCCGCACTCGATGTTGAGGAGCAGGTAGTGCGCCTTCACGAGCTTTTCAATCGGGTACGCGAGCTGACGACGGCCCCAGTCCTCGATGCGATGGATCTTGCCACCCTGCTCGGCGACGAGGGTCTTGTAGCGCTCGATCATCGCGGGAACCTGTTCACTCTGGTCAGGGTGCACGATGATGCAGATTTCGTAGTGACGCATTTAGCCTCCTTGCGGAAAAAGCCGCCCAGAGCGTCGTTCCAGTGCGGCAAGGACAGTAGAAGGCCGCGATTGTACAGAAAACTTCCGCGGCCTGCTTGCGGATTCCCCGGATTTCGGCGCCTTCGCGCAAAGGCGGGAGGACGCCAACCGGAAATTCCGTGAATTTCAAGCGTCAATCAGATACGGCCCTCGGGGGCGCCCGGAGCGACCATGCCGGCGGCGATGCGCTGGCGCAGCGACTCAAAGAGGCAGATGCCCGAGGCGACCGAGACGTTGAGGCTCTCGACGCTGCCGACCATCGGAATGGCGGCGAGCGCGTCGCAGCGGCGACGCGTGAGCTGCCTCAGGCCCTCGCCCTCGGCGCCAAGCACCCAGGCGAAGGCCCTGGCCTGGTCGAAGTCGTAGATGCTCCTGTCGGTCTCGCCGGCCGTGCCGACGACGGTGACGCCGTTCTCGCGAAGCTCGACGATCGCCGAGGCGAGGTTCGTCACCTGCACGACGGGCACGGTCTCGGCGGCGCCCGCGGCGGCCTTGGCGGCAGCCGGGCTCATGCGCGCGGAGCGGTCGCGCGGCACGATGACGGCCTGCACGCCCGCGGCGTCCGCGGCGCGCAGGCAGGCGCCGAAGTTGCGCGGGTCGGTGACGCCGTCCAGGATGAGGAGCAGCGTCTTGGGCGTGATCTGGTCGAGCAGGTCCGCGAAGTCGAGCGTGTTCTCGCGCTCGGCGGCGATCGCGACGATGCCCTGGTGCGGCACCTCGGGCGAAAGCCCCTCGAGGCGGCGCGCGTCGGCGTTCATCACCTTCACGCCCGCGGCGAAGAGCTTGTCGCGCATCTCGCGCATGCGGCGGTCGCGCCGCTCGGGATCAACGTAGACGAGCTCGAGCGAGGCGGCGTCAAGCGAGAGGCGCGCCGCGACGGCGTGAAAGCCCGCGAGGACGACCTTGCCCGCGTCGATGCGCTCGGCCGAAGCGCGGCCGCTCCGGCGGTCGGAGCGGTCGGAGCGGTCGGAGCGGTCGGAGCGGTCGGAGCGGTCGGAGCGGTCCGCGCGATCGCTGCGCTCGGAGCGGTCGGGACGGTCGGAACTGGAATTGAAGTGCTTCACTTCGGACTCCGTGGAATGTCTTGTTTCGTTGTGCGCTCCTCGCCCGTGCGCCCGGCGGGTCCGTTCAGCGCGGACCGCGGCGCAGGAGCGAGGATGTGGAAAGCGTGGAGGGCGACCCTCGGACGGGCGCCCTCCGCATGAAAATTCGGGGAAAAGGCGCGCATTCTAGCCGCAGTTCAGATTTCAGAGGCCTCAGATGAAGTCGTCGTCATCGTCGCCCTCGATGCGCCAGTCGTCGCCGCGCCAGTAGGGCTGCCGGCCGCGGCCCCGGCCGCCCGAGCGACCGCTCCCGCGGTCCATCCGGTGGCGCGCGTAGTTCGAGATCATCTCGAAGTTGATGCGGCGCTCCTCGAGCTCGACGGACTCGAGCCGCACGCGGACGCGGTCGCCGATGCAGTACTTCTTCATCTCGTCGTAGGAGACCATCTGCTGGGTCTTCTCGTCGTACTCGTAGTAGCCCCAGCCGAGTCGCGAGACATGGACAAACCCGTCGACGGGCATCTGCTCGAGCTCGATGAAGGCGCCCGCGGCGCAAAAGCCCGTGATGACGCCCTCGAAGGTCTTGCCGACGCTCGTTCTCAGGAAGTCGCACTTGAGGAACTTCATCACGTCGCGCGTGGCGTCGTCCGCCCGGCGCTCGGCGGCCGAGCAGATGATGCCGAGGCGCGTCCAGACGCCGCGGCGGGCGTCCGGGCCCTTCTTCGCGGCGGCGTCCGGGGCCTCCTCGGGACGGGCGCCGAGCTTTCTCGCGTGGTACCCGGTCATCACCTCCGCGTCGTCGAACGCCACCTTGGGCACGTAGGCGCGGCGAGCCAGGATTCCCTTGATCGTGCGATGCAGGAGCAGGTCGGGATAGCGGCGTATGGGCGAGGTGAAGTGCGCGTAGGCCTCGTACTGCAGGCCGAAGTGCCCGATGTTCTCAGGCTGGTAGCAGGCGCGCTGCATCGTTCGCAGTATCGCCGTCTGCACGTAGGGCTTGTCCTTCGTCTCGGCGATGATGCGCGCGAGCTTCGCGGCGATCGACTCGGCCTCGGCCCTTCCGTCCTCGCCGCGGACCTTCTGCGACCAGGGGATGCCGAGGCCCGCGAGCACGGCCGAGAGCTCGGCGAGCTTCTTGGGATCGGGCTTGTCGTGGACGCGAAAGAGCGTGAGCTGCTTGTGCTTGAGGACAAACTCCGCCGCGCAGACGTTCGCGACGAGCATCGCCTCCTCGATGAGCCGGTGCGCGTCGTTGTGCTCGCGCACGTGGAACCCCGTGATCTCGCCCTTCGCGTTGAAGTCCGCCGCCGACTCCTGCGTCTCGAAGTCAAGCGCTCCGCGCTCGGCGCGGCGGGTCCGCAGGACCTTGAAGAGCGCGTAGAGGCGCTCGAGGTCCGCAAGGCGCGGCCCGACGGCGGCGACGCCCTGGGGCTCGCCCTGCAGGGCCGACCATACGATCGTGTAGGTGAGGCGCGCGTGCGAGTGGATGACCGCCGGATAGAACTGGTAGGCGCTCGTGCGGCCCTTGCGGTCGATGATCGCGTCGCAGACCATCACGAGGCGGTCCACGCCCGGATTGAGGGAGCACAGGCCGTTCGAGAGCTTCTCGGGCAGCATCGGCACGACGGTCGACGGGAAGTAGACGGACGTCGCGCGGATCTGCGCGTCGCGGTCGAGGGACGTGCCCGGACGGACGTACCGGCTCACATCGGCGATCGCAACGAGAAGCCGCCAGCCGCCTCCGGGGTTCTCGACGCAGCAGACCGCGTCGTCGAAGTCGCGCGCGTCCTCGCCGTCGATCGTGACGAAGGGCAGGTCCGTGAGGTCGACGCGGTTCTGCAGGCTCCTGCGGTCCACCTTGTCGGGGAGCTTGGCGGCCTCCTCGAGCGTCTCGGGGCTGAAGTCGATCGGCACGCCGAACTGCGCCGAGGCGATCGCCATCTCGCCCAGAGGGTCGTTGAGAGCCCCGACGACGCGGATGAACCGGGCGTGAAGCTCGGGCGTCTCGGGCTCGCCGTAGTTGTAGCCGTCCGAGGAGCCGAAGCCCTCCGCGGGCGTCTCCTCCTCGAGAATCTCGAGCTCGACGGCGTCGCGCGTCGCGTCGACGTTCGCCGGCAGAGGCTCGGTCACGAAGAGCTCGATCGGCGCGTAGTTCGAGACGGGCTTAAAAAGCGCGAGCGGATCGCCCTTGCGGCGCACGCTGACGAGCTTGCAGACCCAGCGCCGCTGAGGACGCGAGATGAAGCGTCCGACGCGCCAGCCGTTCACGGTGCAGCGGATCTCGACGACGTCGCCCGGAATCAGGCGGGCGCCCCAGGGAATCGCGATCTCCTCGCCCTCGTCCCCCTGGGGGACGATCGACATGCCGTCGACGCGCCGCGCGCCCTTGACGATGCCGGTCGTCGACTTCGCCTCGGGGTTCTCGAAGACGTTTCGCTGCGCGCAGCGCCCCCAGCCCTCCTCATGGAGCCGGACGATGGCGGCGTTGGCCATCTCGCCCGTCATGCCGAGGCTCTTCTTGAGGCGGCTCTTCGCGGCCGAGTAGGTGATGTCCGCCCGGAGGTTTGTGAGGAACTCCTTCGCGCGCTCGAGCTCGGCGGCGGGAACTTCCGGAACTGGCGCGGGGGCGGCGGCTTTCTTTTTCTTTGACATAGGCTTCGAGATCATCGGGCGCCCGCGGACGGGCGCCCCTTCGGAATTGCGCCATTAATCTACAGCAGACAGGGGGCGATTGCTCTTCCAAGCGAAGCCCCGGGCGCAGTCAGCTGGACGGGCGGCCGGCCGCCTGATTCACGGAACCGATTCCGGAGCTCTTGACAAAATCGATTTTCCCGTGCACAATTCGTTTCCTACCCGCCCGGGTGGCGAAATTGGTAGACGCACCAGCTTCAGGTGCTGGCGGCTTCACGGCCGTGAAGGTTCGAGTCCTTTCCCGGGCACCAGATTCAGAAATCCCGCATCGTTTCGACGGTGCGGGATTTTCGTTTTAGCGCGAACGAAGAATGCGCCGTCCATCTCCGCCGATGGGCGGAGCAGGAGCACTGCGCGAAGAACTGCCGTCCGGTCAGAGCCGGCCGCCGCATGGGTTCTCCCACGAAGGTCAATGCCGAGCTGTCGGCAGGCGCGCTCCATGATCGCTTCGGCCTGGAAATGCTCGACGCTCATGTCCTACCGCCTTGCCGCCTACTCGACGAACTTGATCATCTCCCCGGAGAGCATCCGTCTCGAGAATGCCGTACGTCACCGTGACGCATTCCGTCATGACTCCTCCCTGCCTCATTGAGGAGCCAAGTCATTGTGATGATGTCGGGAGCGCGTTGGCCGCATACCCGAACATCACTCAGACATCACAAGCGGAACATCTAGTTGCATGGCCTTTGACATGATCGCCTGCAACCTTGATGCCGCTCGGCGCTCAGAAGCGGCGCCCCGCCTCACCTGCTCTCCTCCGAGACCCTCCGACGAACGATCGCGAGCTCGCGCTTCAGGTATCTCCCGAGCGCCCCGTCGCAGCAGTAGACCCGCGCGCCGCGCGTTCCGCGGGAGAGAAGCACCCGGTAGCAGCGGCAGACGTACTTGAGCAGGTCCTCCTCGCGTTCGCGCCGGGTTGCGCCCTTCAGGTTCGCCTTGCCTCCCTTGTCGCGGTAGTCGTCGTAGCTCGCGCGCAGGCGCTGCGCCTTCTCGTCGTAGACGAGGTCCTTGCCGATGAAGACGCCGACGTACTCGAACTCAAGGCCCTGCGTCGTGTGCACGCACCCGACCTGCCCCTTGGTCGAGGGATTGACCGCCCAAGCGCTTCCCGCCGAACGGCTGTTCCAAGGGAGCTCAAGCCCGTCGATTCTCACGTCGCCGACCTCGGCGTTGTCATTCGCCGTCCTTGTCCAGTCCCAGGCGTACCCGGCGAGCATCCGCGCGCCGGCGATGACGGAACTGTCCGTGAAGACGGCGTCCGCCGCCCTGGAGCTGGCGCGATTGCACCGGTCGACGAACTGCACGATCTCCTCGGGCGTATCGACGACGTCGAAGTCGTACGCGCCGAAGTCCCATCCCTCCGCGTTCGCGGACTTCTCCTGGGAGAGTCCGAAGACGTCGCCGATCCAATTGAGGAACCCGTCCGCGCCCGCGCAGCGGAACTGCGCCGAAAGCACGATCTCGGAGACGGCGGCGCCGAACTTGCCCGCGGCTCTTCGCACGGCTGCGACGGAGCCGATGTCGTCGGGCCTGAGCGCCTGGTTGTCATCGATGAAGAAAACGCTCGTCTGCGCGGCCTCGATGATGTCCTCGATCTGGTTCCGGCCGCGGTACATGTTCTGGCGCGAGTGCAGGCGGTGCGCCTCATCGACGATGAGGACGCTGTAGTGCTGAGCCTTCTGGCCCTTCGCCTTGCGGTCCTCGTTCTCGGCGAAGAACCCCATGCTTCCGCAGAAGAGCTTCCCGACGTCGCCCTTGCTGCTCACGATGTGGCCGCCCTTTCTCAAGGGCGCGGCGCAGAGCATCTCGATCATGCAGGCGCGAAAGGACGCCGTCGGCGAGACGAAGCGGATGTTCCGCTCTTCGGCGGGCCGTCCCTTGCTGCGGTTGAGGAGCTCGACGAGTACGGTCATCGCGACGACGCTCTTTCCCGTTCCGGGGCCGCCGTTCACGATGACGACGCGGCGGCAGGCCGTCTCCCGGGCCTTTCTCACCTCGCGCAGGATCGTTTCGTAGGCCGCGCGCTGCTCGTCGATCAGAACGAACCGCTCCTTGGCGTTCTTTTCAAAGAGCGTCCGGATGTTCTCAATCAGGCTCTTCGAGGGCGCGATCTCCGCCCGGAAGAGGTCGTTGACGATGTCTTCCCCATGCCCCGAGCCGACGCGCGCCCGGATGAAGTCCCCGAGGGCGCCTGAGTCAAAGCGTCCGAAGAGGGGCGAATCGTGCACAAGCTCGGCGTAGGGCGGCCGGGCCAGGGGATCCGCCGCACCCCGGCTCGGATAGTTGTGCATGAACGCGCAGGAGAAGGCCCTCAGCCGCCGGATCTCCACGCTCGTGTTCATGGGCGCGAGAAAGTCCCGGTAGGACTGCGCCTGGTAGCAGGGGTGGGGCGTCTCGCCGCAGTGGCTGTTCCCAGTGTTGGCGAAGACCATGCTCGGACACTCGGGGTCGGGCTTCGCCTCGGACCACTGCTTAAGCTCGATCACGACGAAGCCCGGCGACGCGGAAGCGTCGTTTCCCGCAACGATGAAGTCGATCCGCCTGCTTGTCGCGGGCAGCCGGTACTCGATCATGATGCCGGTGTCGTCGGGCAGGCGCGCGTCGTCGAGCGCGAGCCGCATCGCACGCAGCGAATTCGTCCACGCGCGAAATTCCGAACGCTTCGTGACGCTCTCAGGCGCGTCAAAGGGACTCTTGCAGCCCGCGAGCCGGTAGGGAATCGCCTCGAGCTCGCTCCTAAAGCGGCTGAGGTTCGCGCGATACACGCAGGTGGTCATGGAGTCACTTTCCTTCCGAACGACCGTCCGCTTTCGAATCCGCTGCGGCAAGCTCCGATGCTCTTTCGGCTCTGCCGGCCGCCTTGAGCGCGTCATAGCGCTCAAGCGTCCCTTCGCAGCTCGCCGCGGGATAGCGCGCGGCGTTCTTCGCGAGCTTCGCGCGAACGACCTCGTCGAGGTTGAGATCGAGCCGGTCCGCGAGGAGGACGCCGTAGATGAGGACGTCCGCAAGCTCCTCGGACATGGCCGCGCGCTTCTCCGGAACCTCCGTGTCCGCCCCGCTCCACTGGAAGCATTCGAGGAGCTCCGAGGCCTCGAGCGAAAGCGAGATCGCGAGGTCCTTCGGATTGTGGAACTTCCGCCAGCCGCGCTCGTCGCGGAAGGCGAGCACGTCGGAGACCGTCCGGGCGCTCAGCTGATTGGGCCCGGTCATTCCGCCCCCCTCCCCAGTTGCGTCAGGGGTCGTGATTGAGGAGTCTGAGCTCGTCTGCGATGAGGCATTGGAGTTCATCGGATCAGTCAGCCAACGAGGTTGAATCCGGGCGAAGGCGCCCAGACGAACAGAATGTCTGAAATTCTACCCACAAGCAGCGGCTTACGGTGGCTCAGACCGTGCCAGCGCGTTCCCATGCGACTCACTGCGTCGCACTGGAACGCATTCCCTGAGGCGCCGCAGAAGCGCGCCCGTGCAAGGTCGAACTGGTCCGTGGACGAAACTCAGCGCAGCGGCAGGCGAAGCGGCTCGATGAACTTCTCCGTCCTCGCGGAGCTCCCCGAGGCCATCTGCCGCGGAGCGGTGATCTGCACGACGCCCGAGCTCTTCGGCCTTGCGGAGAACGTAACGGCGCACTCGATCTGGAGCATTTGAGGCATCTCCCAATGCGAAGCGCCCCCTCAGACCGATGAGCCTGCGGGGGCGCTTCGCGTTCAGAGTCCGGCTCCCCGGTCCGAAGGCCGGAGGTCCGTCAGAGGCTCATCACTTGTCGAGGTGGCTGCCCTTGCGCATCACGAACGTGAGGATCGCATAGAGGGCCGAGCCGATGATCATCGCCGCAACGAGGCCGATGTTCGCGCGCGCGAAGACGCTCGACTCGGTGCCCGCGGGGAGCAGGAAGCTCACGGCGTGGGCGATGTACGGGTCGGACGAGGTGATCGTGCCGAGGCCGATGATGCTGCCGATGATGAGCGAGCCGAAGGCGGTCCAGCGGACGCCCTCGCCGCCCTGGCCCGGCGGGAGGGCGTAGGTGACGTTCCACTCAATCCGCTTCTGACGGATGAGGTCGACCATCTCGATGGCGCCCCAGGTGCCCATCACGACGGAGATGAGGGCGAGGAAGGACTGGAAGGTCGAGACGAAGCTGTCCGAGATGAAGAGGATGTAGTACGAGCCCAGGGCGATGAGGACGCCGTTGAGGATCGTCGTCGCGAGGCGGCTCATCGGCACGCCAAGGGCGAGGAGCGCAAGGCCCGAGCTGTAGATGCCCGTCATGCCCGCGGAGACGAGCGAGATGACGATGATGAAGGAGAAGGGAACGTAGAACCAGAAGGGGAGGATGCCCGTGAGCGCGGCGAGCGGCTCATGGTTGGCCTTCTCGAGGAGCTCGGGGTTGCCCACGGCGAGCATGACGCCGAGGATGAGGAGCACCGAGACGGGGACCGCGATGCCGGTCGTCGTCCAGAAGATGACGCCCTTCGCCTCGCTCTTTCTCGGGAGGTAGCGCGCGTAGTCGCCGCCGTAGTTGAGGAACCCGAGGCCCACCATGGTCATCGAGAGGACGATGCCGCCGACGAACGTGACGAAGTTGCCCGAGGGCGCGTCGTTGAGGACCGCGAAGTTGATGTTCGGGATGAAGTAGAAGAGGTACACGATCGTGAAGAGGCCCGTCACCCAGGCGATCACCTTCTCGATCTTGAGGATGAGCTGATGGCCGTAGATGGCGCCGCTCATCGTAAGCAGGAGCACCACGACGAAGCACCCGAGCGTGCAGGAGGTCGAGGGCATGCCCTTGTCGCCCGCGAGGGACGGAATGAGGTTCATCATCACGTCGGCGAGCGTGGTCGTCGCCATCGAGAGGAGCGAGACCTTCCAGCCCATGTTGGCGAGGTACCCGAAGAAGGTCGGGAGCTTGTTGCCGTGGTAGCCGAAGGCGAGGCGGGACTGCACGAGCGTCGGCAGGCCCGTGCGCACGGAGCCGACGGCGATGATGCCGACGAGCGCGCAGGAGAGGAAGTAGCCGATCACGCCGGCGAGCATGGCCTGCCAGACCGACAGGCCGAGGCCGAAGACATAGATGCCGAGGGTGATGCCGAAGATGGAGATGTTCCAGGAGAACCAGACCGGGAAGAGGTCAAAGGGGCGGCCGTAGCGTTCGCTGTCCGGGACCGGATTGACACCGTTGGTCTCGATGTGGGATGAGTCAGACATGGGTTGTTCGAGGGGGGG
>ERZ1035025.585-NODE-585-length-23549-cov-28.968375_pt1 | contig 23549 bp, 24 predicted proteins | sample MGYA00520619_ERZ1035025 | MGnify/ENA primary metagenome ERZ1035025 (study PRJEB33766, sample SAMN09781742) | gut metagenome | biome: gut microbiome | host: Homo sapiens | place: Madagascar | study: EMG produced TPA metagenomics assembly of the PRJNA485056 data...
GTTTTAGTTACCCTATGCGAGGGAAATCATTATCCTTTTATAGAGGAAAGGTACGGGGAATAAATGGAAACACAAAGAAAAATTCCACAAATATTCACATAAAAAACTTAAAAATGGGTAACTTTATTTGGTCAGCTTTGTTTTTATCCCTATTTTTGCACCCCATAAACAGTTTATCATCTTGCCATCATCTATCGCTGATACATGGCAAATAAAACAAGCAGACAATCATGAATATCAAAGAGAATTATCAGAAATACGCAAACCAATATGCTTCGGAGCTGACTGCCCTGAAGCGCAAGAACACGGGATTTATCACAGGCGAACTGTTGGCTTTCGGAGGCATCCTAAGTTTCCTGATCTGCTATTTTGCATGCGATGGCGACACCCGTCATTTTCTGGTGGGAGCCGTTCTGTGCCTGGCAGTCTATTTCATTATCCGCCGCATCGACGACCGCCACAAGGAGAAGATAGAACAACTGGCTGCCCTGCTCAAGGTATATCAGAATGAAATCAAGGCCTGGGAGGGTGACTTCTCTCCTTTTGAAACAGGCGGACAGTATCTGAACCCGCAGCATTCCTATGCCTTCGACCTCGATGTCTTCGGCAAGGATTCCCTCTTCAACCGCATCTGCCGCACCATCACATCGGGCGGTTCTGACAGATTAGCTGCCAACCTCACCCGTGAAACCCCTCTTTCTCTGGAGGAAATTCGTAAAAGAGCAGAACTACAGAGGGAAATCGCAGACCCCGACTGGCGCATCAACTTTTTAGCACTTGGCGAAAGAAACTGCAAGAAGATAGATTCTGCAGCCGTGGCTGAGGCGATGCAGAAAGTTTCCCAGATGGAAGTACCGGGATGGTTTGGTTCTCCGATTTCACTCGTCCTCGGTTGGCTGGCGATCATCGGCATCATCGGCTCTGTCGTTCTTTCTATCTGCTCCGTCATCTCCATCAACATCCCCCTGTGGTGGGTCATGCTGCAGTACATGGTGGCTTTCTTCGTTTGCAAGCAAACCCTCGACAAGATAGACAGTAATGGTGGTAAGCTCCGTCATCAGCTCATCGCCTACTCACAGATTCTCCGTCTCATCGCCCAGCGCAATTTCCAGAGCCAGTTGGGCAGGGAGATGCAGGAATCGCTCGCAGATGCATTGCCTTCATTCGCCCAACTGGAAAAGATACTGAAGGGTTACGACCGACGGGGCAACTTCCTCGGACTGTTCTTCACCGATGCCTTCATGCTCAGCGACTTCTTCCTGGTGCGCAGTTTTCTGAAATGGAAGAATACCTACATGGTGAAGATGGAGGAATGGATGAACGTGATCAGCGAGATGGATGCAATGGTTTCGATGGCCGACTTCCGATACAATCATCCCGAAGCCAACGAACCAGAACTGCAAGATTTGCCAGAAATCATCTTCGAGGGAAAGAACCTTTATCATCCTTTCCTCGGTGCCAAGGCGGTGAAGAACGATTTCACGGTCAAGGATGGCAACTACTATATCATCACGGGAGCCAACATGGCGGGCAAGAGTACCTTCCTCCGTTCATTGGGTGTGAATTATATCTTAGCAATGGCAGGAATGCCTGTCTTTGCCGACCATCTGAAGATTTCCCGCTTCAGAATGTTCTCCAGCATGAGAACTACAGATGACCTGACGCATGGCATCTCTTACTTCAATGCTGAACTGATCCGACTGGAAGAACTGTTGAAATTCTGCAAGGGAAGTGCAAGCGGTGAGAGAAACGAGAGACTGAAAACCCTCATTATTCTCGATGAAATTCTGAAGGGCACCAATTCGCTGGACAAGTTGAACGGTTCCAGAAAATTCCTCGAAGCCATCTCCAAGTTGCCTGTTAGCGGCATCATCGCCACCCACGACCTGGAATTATCCAAGATGGAGAATGATCCGTCGGGCAAGTTCCACAACTTCTGTTTTGAGATAGACTTAGGCACGGATGTCACCTATACTTATAAGATACAGCGAGGCGTGGCAAGAAACCAGAATGCCACCTTCCTGCTGAACAAGATTCTGGATAAAAACTTCGGGGAATAAGCAGAAAGGTTCCCTGCCCATCTCACAGAATTAGCAAAGCGCAGGGCTTGAAATCATTATTTTTAGGTATTGCATGAATCGGGAGTTAACAGTACCTTTGCATCCCGAAATATAAAAGATAATGAACAATAGAATGAACAAGTACTTTACATGGAAGAAATACCACCGCTGGTTCGGACTCGTACTGTCCGTATTCATGCTGGTATTCTGCGTTTCAGGCATTATCCTGAACCACCGCCAACTATTTGCAGACTGCGCCGTGAGCAGGAGTTTACTGCCTCCTGCCTATCATATCCGCAACTTCAACAATGGTATCATCAAAGGCTCTACCCCATCGCCTCTGGGCATCCTGGCGCATGGCTATGCAGGCGTATGGCTTACAGACAGCAAAATGCAAAACTGGGAGGATTTCAACAGAGGACTTCCGAAACAAATAGATGAGAGAAACATCCGCCATCTGGTCTGTACCAAAGATGGAAGAATCTGGTGCGCTGCCCTTCGGGACGTTTATTATTTCGAAGCTGACAAGGCGAAGAGGAATGATGTTCATGGGAAGAATACCCTTGGAGGAAGATGGATCAAGTTCCCTCTCCCTAATCATCATGAAAGGATGGCAGACATCACACTTACTCCAGATAGCATGAATGTTATAGCCCTGACTCGCTCTGCCATTTACGAAATTACAACCCATAAAAAATCGGACAGTTTCGCAAAAATACAATCCGCACATTCTGAAAATAGTTTTTACACAAAAAGAAGTATTATTGCCCAACCAGATGGTTTTATTCCAACGGAATCATTATTCAAGACAGTCTGGGCTTTGCACAGCGGAGCCTTCTTCGGACTTACGGGCAGACTGGTGGTAGATGCCATCGCCGTCGTACTCATCATCCTATCGCTAACGGGTATCGTCCTCTTTATTTTACCCTATCGCATCCGCAGACAAAAACGTTTGTTAGCAAACGGACTGCAGGATAAGAAACTGAAGGAAAGCGAACTGAATCCTACAGAAATCAAGGAAAGGATGAAGGTTCTCGGCAAGCGGATGGTGTGGAATGCGAAATGGCACAACAAGATAGGTTATACCACCATCATCCTCACCCTCTGGCTGGCGATTACCGGTATGTGCCTGCGCCCACCACTGATGATTCCACTGGCTCTCAACAAGACTGAACAGAAGATAAAAGACGGCAATGTATGGCAAGACAAGCTCCGTGCCATCCGATGGAATGCGGCTGAGAACAACTGGCTTGTATCTACCTCTGAGGGGTTTCTCTATGTAGATAAATCCTTCAGTCAGAAGCCACGACTGCTCGACAAAAACCAGACTCCAAAGGTGAGTCCGATGGGAGTAAACGTATTTGAAAGCGACGGCAAGGGTGGTTGGCTGATAGGTTCATTCAGCGGTTTATTCCGCTGGTATCCGGAGCAGGAACTTATCCTGGACTACTCCACTGGGAAGCCTCATCATGACAATTCGATGATTCCGATTTCCAGTACACTGACAAGCGGTTTCTCCAAGGATTTCTTCGGTGGCAGAGCGGTAGTTTTCGATTACAGCAAGGGCGCAGACATTCCTGTTTCCACGCCTGAATTACTATCCCGCACTCCCCTTTCTCTCTGGAATGTAGCCCTCGAACTGCATGTGGGCAGATGCTATTCTCCCCTCTTGGGTCCGCTTTCCGACCTCTTCGTTTTTATCTCCGGACTGCTGATTTCCTTAGTATTAATCTCCGGATATATTATTTTACATCGAAGAAAGAAGAAGAAATCAAAAAACAAGGAATAATTTCAACCGTACAGGTCGAAAATTTTCCCTTAAGGATTTTTATTTCCTTAAGGGATTTTTTTCCTCACAGGAACGCACGAACAGATGATGGAGCTTGAGTGGTGTTGTTGGCTAAATGAATGGATAATTGCCAACCTACTATGATGAAATCACCAACGAAGAACTGGTCAATGCGCTCTTCGAACCTTGGGAGCTGGTGAACGAAGTGCAAGCCAGCCTCCTCGGTACAGCCTTTGAACTCACTTGCGGTGCCCTGCTCAAGCTTATGTTGGCACTTGAGGAGGAGACAGACCAAGCACTCTGACAGAGAGCGAGCGGAAGAGAAAACGCAAAGGACTTGAACTGTAAAATGCAAAGTGCTTACAATGGATTATGTAAAATGAACTACAAAAATACCCAACTGATAGAATTAGCTCTATCAGTTGGGCTCTCATATCTAAAACAAGTTGGGAATGCTCTAATTAGAACATATAAGCAACACCAACGGCAAAGTCAAGATTGTGTCCAGCACCGTCCATACACTCTGTTATGCCATAGTTGCCAGAGACATTAACTTGGAGCTTGTTAAATTCTACACCGACCTTAGCGCCGACCCCAGCTTCAAAACGCTTACCCCAATCTGAGTACTTTGCAGTTCCTACTTCATAAATCTCAATATCAGAGCCAGCAACTCCAAAACCTAACTGAGGACCAGCTTGGAAGTGGAAATATGAATTGTCACCGATAGACACGCGACCACCAAGATGGATTGGCAAAGTCAGGTAGTACACGTTAGCGGTGCCATCCAGCCAATCAGCCTTCCAGCCCTTGTTCTGAAAATTCAATCCAGAACCAAGATAGAAATTCTCCGAGAAATTGTACTCGGCAACAACACCGGCTCCATAAGTAACTGCTGTTTTTGCACCGTCTTCTCCGATAGAGTTAATGCCACCGAAGCCCTGCACACCGAAGCGCAAGCCCTACTCAATCTGAGCAGATGCACTGATTGACATTACAGCCATCAGCGCCATAAAGAAAATTTTCTTCATAAAATGTAAATTTTAAAGTTATAGTATGACATGAGTCTTTACTTTATCTGACGAATGAGGCAACCTGGCGTGAAATCGCCACCACTTACCTTCTTGAATGTCGTACAACCGAGAGTTGCACCCTCAGCCATTTCTTCTTCCGCCATATAGCGGTTGTCCCAAATCAGATTCTGAACAGGTTTGACTTCACCAACCTTCTTGTAAGTTACTTTACCATTAGCATCTTTCACACGCTCTAACACCTCAAATACAGAGTTCATGGTTATACCTTCCTTTTTTCCTATTTTAGCTTCCATAGTCTCAACATCAAGTGGAGATTTGATTTGGAATGTTTGGAAGTTTTTCTGGAGGTTTGCAATATTATCATCCAACGCGCGCTGACAAGCTTTACGTACCATGTGTTCTGGCTGGTCTTCACGAATACCAAGGAATGACGTATTACTTCCACTACTCATCTGGTCTCCGATGTATTTCAGCTTGAAAGAACCACGCATACGCTCAAAAGCGTCTTTGTTGTTCCATGCGGTATTATAGAAGTTGGCTTGTTCTTCTTCAGTCCAAACCAACTGATAGAGAGAAGTGTGCACGCGAACTGAGAAACCTTTGAAAGTCTCAGCTATGTCACCTAAGGACTGACCTAAATTCATATAACTTCTATCATTAGTGTAAGCTGCCGCTACTGCACCTAAGATTTTAAAGACACTGCCTACGGCTTTCGAACCCTTAGACTTGTCTATGTATGTAATGTCGTTCACAAGGACAAAAGTGTTCTGGATAAGATCTTCACCAGCATCTGCAAGCACAGTCTCCATGCCACGAACATTGGTAGCTGCTTTAGCCTTCTCTATCTCACTGGCAGCATATATACCACGAGCTCCAATGAGATCAACATCCATTTTTCCAGTGAGCGGGTCATAATCATACCACTTAGCCACAAGGCGACTGGCAATTTTGTTTCGCTCAAGGAAATCATTGATAGCTGCATTACCCTTAGGAGTTTCCTTCCTCTTTACAACTTCTGGTGTCAACTTTTCGTCCACACTTATAACCTTTACAGACAGGTCGTGGTCATTATATGTGTCAGGTGTTGGAATTTCCTGAAAACACTGTTCTATCTCGTTGTGAAATTTCGTGTCAGAGTGAGAAATGAGGAGTGAATACAGCGAACTGCGTCTATATGTCTCATCTATATCTCTTGTTCTGCCTTGTGCCATTGCCTGACCAGCAATGCTCAAAAGCAAAGCACTTGCAATTATTATCTTTTTCATTGTACTGTATTTTGCAAATTAGAAATCCCATACATTATCACCAATTGTGTCCTTTAGCTTAAAGGTGTTGCGTGCGTCATTAGTCCATGCGGCTATACGACGTGCATCCACAGCACTCACCTCGGCAACATTTCTTGAAGCCATAAACTGGAACACTCTACCTACTAATTCTTCGTTTGCTACCGAGCAAGGGATGACGGTTTTACCATTTTGGAGCAAGCCATAAAGTCCCTTAGTGTTTTTGACTACGACTCCAATAGCAGTATTCTGCATGTCTGTATAATCTGTCGCAGAGAGTCTGAGCGAAGTTGCATCACCAATAGAGGAGTTATCTACTTTGGAATATGTTTCGCCATCTGCCACCCAAACTTGAAGTCTACCATCGTTGTCGACATAGCCACATACCTTATCGTAGCTGAGTGGTATAACTATGTTGTTACTCTTGTCGATGACTCCAGATTTTTTTGCTAACGAGCCTTCTGGAGCTTTTGAAACTACAGCATAATTACCCACGAATGCACTTCCATCATCATATACAAGAGGAATGATAGTCTTTCCATTCTCGTCAACATAACCAAACTTTCCATTGCTCGCCTTTATACCGAACAAACCACTATTGGCATCAATTACATTGAGGCATTCGGTCGGTACGATTTCCTTACCTTGTTTAGTTATCAAACCATAAGTATTGCCCTTGCGAACAATATAGCGGCTTTCTGCTATTGAAATAGCGTCATAATTACCAGAGACCTTGCTGCCTTTCTTGTCAACTACATAGAAATCACTGTTGGTCTTAGAATTATACGACATGGAGTGGCCATCCTTGACAGGAAGATACATACGCGAATTGTTGGTTGGCGTGAATGACTGACTATTCAAGTCATAGAACCCCATGGATTCGTTCTTGTACACCACAGCAATGCCCTCTGATGGTGCATATATATTGCTGATATCACTGCCTGAGCCAATTAGCTGTTGACCATCAAGGTTATACAAAGTATATTCCATGGTTCTTTTTTTCTTGTTAGCCACTTTGGGACTTACAACATAGGGGTGTTCTGTGTTAATCCATGAAATATTGAATTTCATCATTGGCATAAGTCGCTGTGGGTCACCCCAAATTTCTCTGTGAGCCAACAGCGTATCAACTCCGATAGTGTTGAGAGAGCCGAATTTGTCGTTAGTGAAACAGAAGAACCCCTGACAACCAGCATCTTCAGAGATTACAGTACGCCCACTTTTATTCACCAACGACCATTTAAAACCTTTCTTGTTTCTTACAGCTGCAACTCCCTGATTATTGAATTGTGTAATCACATCATACTTTGCAGGAAAGACAACACTTCCACTCTTGTCAATGAAACCATAGAGTCCCTTTTCTTGAAAGGCAATCATCTGGTCATCCATAAGATTACTCAGTTCTTGATATTTCGGTTCTATTACGGCTTGACCATTCTTGCGCAATACGCCCCATTTTGCTCCACCTACAGGATAGCTTAACGAGCCTTTAAATCCATAAACACATAGACCCGTTCTGTTCTTGGCAGGTTTGTCGCTGCGCTTTCCACCGACAGCTACAAGCCAATAATCTGTCCCATCGTATGGTTCTATGACAGAATACCCAAGTGGTTTACCAATGGCTTTACCACTCTTGTCGATAAGTCCGAACATCTGTCCTTTTCTTACAATGGCAACACCATATTCGTTGAAAGGACGAGCTTCGTCCCATTGTGGCTTAATGGTAAAGGTCTTACTTCCTTTTTCCCCATAGCCAAACTGTCCTTTGTCGTTGTGCATAGGCACAATGTTCTGCGCATACGTTGCCACCGAGAAACTCAATGCCAAAGCAAACGACAATACTTTTTTGTTCATGTCTTGTTATTTTAAGTTATGGTTCTATTTTAGATTGAATAATCTCATGTTGCTGTCAAATTTACCCCACATGACAGGATGCTGTGCATGAGGAATTTTTGCAGCATACTCCGAAACCTCTTTGTGTACATATCTGAAAATTTCAGAGGCTGTAATGTACTTGTCTGAGTTAATGTCTGCATTACCACATAAACCCTTTACAAGATAATAGGTGAACAGACTATTGCTCCTATCTGCCATTTCAAGAGAAGTCTCATCTGTGCGTGATGAGAGAAAATACATTACATCGCCGTTTCTTGCTGATTGTACAGATATGTTGATATGGCTTCCTTTGCGTAGGCCACCTGCGAAACATGCGTCCGCGAAAACCATTTTCTGCCCAGCCCTACAGTTACGAAAGAGAATTTGCATTTCAGCATAACTGAGTCCACCTAAGTATTTTTGAGCACCAGTGGCAGATGAAGCAGCCATGTCATAGCAACAGAATCCACCTTCGTATCCATGACCGCTGAAATAGAATATCATCTTGTCTTGACTGGTAGCCTTCGCAAATACACTTCGAAGAGCAGATATGATATTTACATGAGTTGCATCCTTGCCGAGGAGGAGCGTTGTCTCCGCTCCTTGAGTTCTCATCAACTGCTCAAACACTTTCGCGTCATTTTCCGTTATGGTCAAATCGTTTATGTTCTCATAATCTGCAATACCCACAGAAAGGACATAAGTCTTCTGTCCCCAACTATAGGCTGGCAAGTAGAATGCCATCATAATTACCAATAGGAATCTGCTCATAATGTAATCAATTATCGATAAAGAAGATGAATTACCTGTTGTGGCTGATTCTGGGCGTATGCCATAGCGATTTCTCTTGCATAAGTAAGACGCTGAGATTCGATAGAAGCAAGGTCACTCCATTGTTTCATCTCGAACTTCCACTCCTCGCCCATGTGACGCTTTATCTCCTGCACGAGCTTCATGGCCTCGCTATAACATGCAGCATCTGGATAAATTTCAGACAGGAATACACTTGCAACAGCGGCGTTCTCTTTGGTGTATCCTGTCATCCATGCTGCTTGCGCCTGAGCAAGATTCTCCTCACACTGACGGTCTACATATTGCTTATAGACAATCTTTACTTGGGCCACGGCAGCATCGTATCCTTTTGAACATTCTGGAATAGACAACAATGCATACAGCGCTTCCTCGTAATTTCTTATAGATGCAGCCGTTTTCGCCTTCTTGATGATGGTCTGATAATTGTTGTCATACCATTCGATGATTTTCTTTTTCCCGTTTGCTACAAAGTCTGTAAGATTACGATTTTGTGCATTCAATCTGCGGATGGCGCTGTTATAAGCCTTCGTATCATTGTCTCCAACGCCGTTGACATCCATGGAATAGGAAGCAAACAATGTTCCCTGTTGTATATCACCTATGTATAAGGTTAGCGAGACATTCAATACAGTTTTCTGAGGTGCACCAGCAATGATGTGTTTGTCTACGATATCTGGTTTCACCACTATGCCAAACTGGCTGTTTGTGAACTGTGCCACATCGTTTCCACTTACCAGAACACGACGGAGCACATTCTTCATATAATTGGCACTCTGAGGTGTCATGCCTTCTGCATCATCAGGAATGACCACCTGCATGGGTATGTCGCAATTTTGAGCATGAGCCAGCATGCAAGATGCAGCCATGCATATAGAAATCAAAAACTTCTTCATATCACTGACAATTATTTTTCACCAATAACAAGTTCGAATCTGCCTAAGGTACGGCTGCCACCTTGTTTAGAAGGAATGCCGAGACTTGCAAGATACTTTCTTAACTCTCGTCCGAATGTTCCTGCATCTTGTGGACGTTCACGTTCGTCAAAGAGGGCAATCTTCACATCCTGGAATGTCATGGATGTCTCTGTGTCGTCAACAAGATTATAAGAACGGCCTATGGAATGGTCCGATACCCAGTCTTCAATAATCTCACGCAGTTCTTTGCCATTGTATTCCTTTTCCATGTCCAATCCGCTGCCATCGTCAAAGCAGTTTACAACCAATGCAACGCCTCGTCCGTTCTGCAAACAATCATCAAAATATTGCTGGAGTTGTGCAAGGAAAGTATCCATATTGGTCAAGATTGCTTCCTCCACAAGCGTTGGCACTTCTGCTGAGAAAGATGGCTGACCGCTACCTGACACTGACGCTATTGAATTGTAGGTATAAGCATCATACGCACTTAATGTGTATGATACCGTTCGCTTTGGGCCAGTAGTGCTGACCTTCCAATCTACATCAAAGAATATGTCGGCTTTTGCCTGCATGTTTATCTCGTCCATAAACGACACCGCAATACCGCTTCCCGTTGTCTTGGATGCCATACCACTGTTGCGTGCAGCCTGTGCTTTCATGCCTCGGATAGAAGTTAGGAAATTCACGGTGGAATATCCTCTGTCGTTCATCAGTCCCTCTATCTTCGATATGGCAAGGTTCAAGTCTTGGCTTGTCTGCAAGGCAATCTCGTAATTAGGTGTCAATACGACAGACCCCTGATTATCATTCTGCTGCATATAACCATTTGCAGTACACCATGTTTCGGAAGGGCGAACCATAATTCTTGGTTTCTTTGCCTTTACCTGTCCTGCTTGTGCATAAGCCATTATTGCACAGACAGACAATAGTATTGTAAATATAATCGACTTCTTCATATTTAGGACTTATTTGTGTAATACATTATCATTTTGTAAACGTTCTCTGAGTTCTGAACGTAACACGCGGACTGTCACGCTCATTTTACGTCCATACTGATATTTTTCAACATTGCGACTGCCGCTTCGCTCGTCTACTGTTGATACATATTTCTTGTATTCTCCACCGTCAGCAAAGAATCTTTGGAAATATTCACGATAACGCTCCTCTGCATTAGGAATATTCAATAAAGGTCGCTGGTCACAACTGCTATTACCATCATGAATACCGTTGAAGATAACCTCACGTACTGCATTTTTCTTGGCTTGCTCTACTGCATCAGCACGATTACGACCTTCTCCCCATGAAAGAAGAGTTTGAGACCCATCATGTTCCACACCGAGACATTGTATTTTGTAATTCTGATAAGCACTTGCTACAGTTTTACGCGAGCATCCTGACAAGATGCACGCTGCCATAATTATCAGATAGTAAATTGATTTTCTCATAATTCTTAGAATTCGTATCCTACTTTAAGGCTCACGCCATTTATACTCTCATTATTCTTTTTCCAAGTGTCTGCTTGCTGCAAGGTGTAGCTTACACCGAGAAGCAGACTTCCACGTTGCGTTCCAAAACGGTAGCCGAGCGTAGGTGAAAAGTATAGTCCTCCACAAATCTCACCGCCTAAGTCTACAGACCAATATGGTACTACGGCACGGTCTTGCTGGGATATAATATTTCCTCTAACGTCTGCATAGATGGGGAACGACCAAGCTATGTCAGAACGTCGTACATGATCATTGTTAATATAATAGCGCAGACCTACACCTAAACCGACTCTGAGAAACTCGTTGAATCGGTAGCCATTTACCCAGTCTGCACCAACATTCTGCATGTTCTTTCGTTTGAACATCAGTGTCGAGGAAGTGTTTGCGGATATTGCTCCCCAATATCCACTTTCCTTGTCATTATAGTCAGTATAATGTGTCCTATTATTGGGGAGTTCTGGTAGCCTTACTTCTTGTGCGAACATAACAGTTGCACCAAAGGCAAGTGACAGAAGGTAGATTCTTTTCTTCATAACAATAGCCTTTATATTTTAGAAACCCAGTTTACGAATGATGCCAGCTTGCTCCATGGTTTTTCTTAGATTATCTTTGGCAATCTGAACGGTTGCAGTTACTTCATACCCCTTTCCTACCTTCATAGTAGAAAGTGTCCCTGCAATAACATCTGCATAGCTTTTGAAGTCTTGCTGAAAAAAAGCGTTGAAGAAATCTGCATTTTGAACTTCTGCGGAAGCTGATGCACAAAGTGGTTTTTGTGGTGAGCCGCCATGACCTGGTGCCACACCTTTGAACAATGCACCGTGTACAGCACATTTCTGAAGGATAGTATTGTTTATGTCGCCTTTCTTGGCTACATAAGCAGTCACTTCTACAACCCAATAACCTTTTTGTCCACTTCCGCAGCTCTTAATACTGTACTGCAACTGCGGTTCGTCTTTGTCCTTGGCATATGTCACATTAAAAGAGAAGACAAATGCCATCAACAGTAATAATTTTGTGATGACTCTGCTCATAATAATTGTTTTTGCCTATCCTAATCACAATTCTTATTAGCTGGCTCCCGCTAACAATTATTATTTATCACAGATATACATGCATAAAAAACGTGGAGCCAAGTCCTGTCACTCGTTCCACTCAGTAAGGCCTTCGCATTGCCCGAATTGTCGAAACGAGCAACGTCCAGCCCCACGCTGTGCGTATATGTAGATGCCTTCTCATATCCAAGAACCACCAACGATGGTGACAAAAGGATACAATACTGGCTGTATACAATACACCCAATGGGGCGCTCCGTTGCTTTGTTTCCTGACAATTCTGTGGAAGTTGCGAAGTTCTACTGAGTCAAAAACCAAAGCGCAGTAACGCCTTTATATGTATGTGCCCACCCATTACCGCTCCACCTTATCTTATATAGAATCAGATGGCACAACTTGGCTGGACGCTGCAAAAATAAACAAAAAAAATGAATTGCCAAAGAAAAATACAAGAAATTTGTTAAAAACACATATTTTTTTAAAAAGTTGCAGCAAAAAGTGCATCGAAATCAGTACTTTTTGCGATCCTGTTCTTGCATAATTCAAAAAAAACGCTGTATCTTTGCATTGATTGTAATCTACCACGCTTCCCACTAGAACAGCGCACCAGGGCGGAACTTTTTCACACAAGAACAAACATAAAAAGAGGGTGTGTCGTAAATCCATGACACACCCTCTTTTTATGTTTATTCATACTTTTTGTGGAAGACCAGCAGGCAGACGGCTCCCATCAAAGCCATAGGTACACCGATAAGAGCAGGGAAATGATAACCCAATCCCATTGCCACAGGTATTCCTCCGAAGAAAGCACCAAGCGCATTTCCCAAATTGAATGCCGCCTGAATGCAGCAGCCTCCGAGCATCTCGCCACCCTCGCTATGCTTGACTATCAGGAACTGTTCTGGCGAACCGATTCCGAAAAGACAGGCACAGCAGATGAACATCATGGCAGCCGAAACCCATCCGATGTGGGAAAGGAAGAAAGTGGCAAGCAGGGCTGCAGCTGCCAAGAACTGGAGATAACAGGTAAAACGTCCTGGCTTAAACCTATCGGCAAGCAAGGCACACACCTGATTGCCTACCACCATACCCAATCCTGCAAGAATCATCAGTACAGAAATGCTGGCAGCACTGAACCCGCCGTTCCACTGCAATAAAGGCGAGATGTAACTGAACCAGCAGAGTATGCCGCCATTGCCTAAGAAAGTGGCTGCGATGATGAGCCAGGGAGCCAGATGGCGCATGAACTTGAACTGTGCTTTCATTCCCTTATTGGGCAATGCCTCTACATTAGGTACCCAGCGATAGATCATATACAAAGTGAGCAATCCCAATATCACGGACATCAGAAAAGGAACTCGCCAGGACATCGTATGACTGAGAAATGTACCGAGCGGAACACCCATCAGGTTGGCGAAAGGCATTCCGGCGCACATCATTGCCACCGCCTTGGTTTCCTTGCCTTCCTTGGCCATTTTCACAGCCACGATCGTTGCCGTTCCGAAGTAAGCACCATGTGGCAAACCCTGGATAAAGCGGGCGCAGAGCAACAGCCAGTAGTTAGGGGCAACAGTGGCAATAATGGCTCCTATCACCACCAATGACGTCAGAAAAAGCAGGATATTCTTAGGGCGATACTTGTGCATCAGTATCAGGGAGAAGGCTCCTGCACAAACGCCCAGGGCATAAATGGAGATGAGATGACCCACTTGCGGGATGCTCACATTCATGTTGTGTGCCACATCTGTGAGAATTCCCTCGATAATAAATTCCGCCATTCCGAGGGTGAAAGTACCCAAGGCGAGTGCAAACAATCCTTTTTTCATTATTCTCTGTGTATTATCCTTTTATATCAAATCAATCTTATTTTTTCGGGGTGCAAAATTACAAAAAGAAAATGAAAAGCAGGGAGGAACGGATTGGATTTTTTATCTAAAATAAGCAAATTGTTGATGGAAAGAGAAATAAATATCCATTTTTTTCGCAATGCCGATGGGTGACAGGGGTGACAGCCCCCTCCACAAAAAACAGAAAACTCGTGTCACAGGTGTCACCCAACAAACTGGCTCCAATAAAAGGCTCGACAGAAAACGGTGACAGGTGACACTTTTATATACTCTTTTTTTTATGACTTACCGCGCGAAAATATATAAAAGATTGATAATCAGAGGGAGACATCCAAATTGGAGGGTAGTGTCTCCAATGCATAAAAAAAAGATGAAAAATAGGTGTCACCATCACCTTTTGAAAATCTTGTAAAACTTTATGCTTTCCAGAAATAACCTATTTGCAGGAGCGAAATGACTTGTTTACGAGTCCTAAATGACTTGTTTACTGGTGCCAAATGACTTGTTTACTGGTCCTAAATGACTTGTTTACTGGTCCTAAATGACTTGTTTGGAGGTCTTAAATGACTTGTTTACTGGTGCCAAATGACTTGTTTCCAAACACACTTCTTTGGGAGAAAAGCATTAAAAGGGATAGAAAAGCATAGAAAAGCATCAAAAGGGATAGAAAAGCATCAAAAGGGATAAGTAACTCGGAAAATATGTGTAACTTTGCGCCATCAATCGAAGGATTGGAAATATTAACTTTCAAAACGAACTCAGAATGAAGAAAACGAAAAAGAACATTTTATCGGCTGAAATATGTCTTCTACTCCTCCTGTTATCCTGCCTCTCACTGAAGGCTCAAAATCCGGGGGAAACCGTTTCTGCGGCAACCATCAGGAAACTGGGCGAGGCGCATTTCTTCTCCGTTTCTCCTATACCTGACAAAATATTCCAGTTGATGCAGGGAAAGACATACAAGAAGAATTGTAGCGTGGCAAGAAGTGAACTGCGATATTTGAGATGCCTCCATGTGGATAAGGACGGCAGAAACATCGTGGGAGAGATGGTGGTAAACAGGACGATAGCAGCCGACGTGCTTGATATCCTCCGCAAACTCTATGATGCCAAATATCCGATAGAACGGATGCGGCTCATCGACTATTGGGATGCTGATGACGAACGGGCGATGCGGGATAACAACTCCTCCAGTTTCAATTTCCGATTCATCTCGCATACCCACACCGTTTCAAAGCACGGCAGGGGACTTGCCATCGACATCAACACGCTCTACAATCCTTACCACAAACGACTCAAAAACGGCAAGGAAGTGGTAGAACCTGCTACAGCCCGTCCCTATCTCGACCGAAGCAAGAAACATGTGTACATGATTCGGAAAGGCGACCTCTGCTACCGCCTCTTCAAGCAAAAAGGATTCAGATGGGGTGGCGACTGGAAATACAGCAAGGATTACCAGCACTTTGAGAAATAAAGAAATGGGGAAAGAGGAAGCGGAAGAAAGAAGCCTCAACAAATGAAAAAGCAGAAGGAGGAAAATAGGAAAAAGAAAAAGACTATGTATCAGTTGGTGTTAGTCTCAACTTCAACATAGTCTTTCTTTCAAATCTATTATCCTATTATTGATAATCCAATACTTTCTTACAAGTTAGCAGGGACCTGCTTAGGTGTACCATATTGAATTATATTCTCTGCGCTCATCGTCCTCATTATAGACGTTCTCAAACTCAAGGTTGTTGGCCTCGAATGCTTCCAATGTTCGTTTCATAATCGGCCCTCCCATTTCTTTAAGTTAATAATCTGTTCTACGTTTGCAAATTTACGAAAAAAACAAGCAAGTTATGTCAAGGATTCCGAATACTTTTGTAACTTTGCAGAAAAAAACAAAAATCAGCTACATGATACGACTCAACTCACTACATATCAGCCGACTGAAGTGGCGCCACTGGGTATTGCTGGTATTGCTCAGCCTCATCACCCTTACGAAGTTGATTCCTTTATGGGGATTCATCTACACCACCCGTATCTATCCGATAATCGGCTCTCTTCTCTCTCCCATCTCCGGACTTTTCCCCTTTGCCGTTGGCGATATTTTCATCGCTCTCAGCATAGTCTGGGTCATTTTCTATCCCATCTACGAAATAAAATGGAGGAAACAACTGGCCAAGCGGTTCTTTTTTCTTGCAGCAAAGAGAGGCTGCTATCCCAAGAAGAAGGTAGTTTTCGGAAGAGTAGCCGAATATCTGCTGTGGGTATATGCCTGGTTTTATATAGCCTGGGGACTGAACTACTCGCAGCCGAATATCTACTGCAGAACGGGCATGAAGCCTGTGGAAGTATCTGAAGCCAAATTTCGGGAGTTCGCCTACAGATATGCTGACAGCATCAACTATTTAAGTGAAGAACGAAGAGTGAAGAGTGAAGAAACAGCGTTCGACGACCAAAGGGAAAGTCAATTCAATGGTATGGTGGATGAAGGATTGAAGAATCGGGTGCGGGATGCAGTTCTGAAAGGTTACAACGAAATCGGAGCCAAGGAAGGAATCAATACTCCCTTCAACCAGCATCCTCATGCCAAGACTATGCTCTTCACTCCACTGAGTTCGATGTCGGGCGTAACGGGCAGCATGGGGCCATTCTTCTGCGAGTTCACCCTGAATGGCGATATCCGTCCGCACGACTATCCTGCCATCTATGCCCACGAGTTTGCCCACTTACTCGGTATTGCCAATGAAGGCGAGGCAAACTTCTACAGTTACATCGTATGCACAGCCTCATCCGACAAAGCTGTGAAGTTCAGCGGTTATTACCACATCTTCTTCCACGTCCTGCGCAATGTCTTCGATATTTTAGGTGAGAAAGAAGGAGAGAAATTCCTGAAATACATCCGACCAGAAATCATCCAGTTGGCAAGAAGCGACCGCCAGTATTGGATCAGCAAGCGATGCAAGGCACTCGATGCAGCTCAGGATTTCATCTTCGACCTTTACCTGCGTGGAAACCATGTAGCAGAAGGAAGAAAGAGTTACTCGGGAGTCGTAGCGCTGATACTGGCATGGGAAAGCCGTCATGCGAAATAGGCTGATGCTCTCACGAGGACCAGCCTATTTATTCGAACTACTTCTGTATTAACAAACCTTCGTTATTTATCTGCGACTACGAGGACCGCGCATTCCCGGCTGTCCCTTGGCACCCTTGGCATGCTGAGCAAAGCGCCTCATCATATTTTTCTCAATCTCATAGACCCGCTGTATCTGCTGTTGGGTCAGGAACTGAGAATACTTCTTGTAATACTTCTGACGGATGTCGAGAATCTTCTCGCTCATCTCAAAACGACGCTTTATATTCTGTTCGCTCTGGGTCTCAGAACCTTTCTGATTGCGGCGAATACGAGGACCCAGCGCCCAGATTTCCTTCTGACACGCAGTATAGGTTTCGATAAAACGAGCTGTGGTCTTCTCATCGAAAGCCAAGTCGTGCGCTATATGCTGCGCCTGCTTTTCAGCCAACTGTTCGCGCGAAATGCGCTGTTTCTGATTAGGAGTCTGTGCAAAAGCACCGGCTGTAATAGTCATCATAGCGACCATCATCAAAATACTTACAATTCTTTTCATACTTAATCTTTTTAAATTATATTGAATCTGTTTTTTTAGAAAACAGGAAACATCTATCCATTGAATGAAAGAGAATCCTGATATTATTTGAGAGACATATTTAATTATTCAGAAAAACATCCTCCTGGTAAACATCTAAAAGATATGCCTGATCGGCAGCTGACAGCTGGGCAAAAGCCTGATCCACCGCCTGGAGTTCCCTATCTGTCTGAGATGGATGAGAAGGATGAGGCGCAGAGAAGTCGATATGGAGTACCAGAAGTACTGCCACAGATGCTGCCACTGCCAATACAGCCGTCCACATCACCCTCATCAGAGGTCGCTTTTTCTGTTCTGTCTTAAGCGGTTGCGGAGTATCATCCTTCACCGCCTCCAGAATGTTCGCTTCCATCTCCTTGAAGAAATCATCGGGTGTAGAATAAGGCATTCGCTTACCCACCTTACCGAAATCAAATTTCTCAGTTTTATTGAAATCAAAATTTGCATCCATTTTCTTTTCCATTTTAAATATCCAATTAATAACTGCCAGAACTCTCACTCAATCGTTCGAATTCATGTACTTAATAATTTTCTCTTTGGCAACATGATAACTTGCCTTGATACTGGTTGGCGTGGAATCCGCAATCTTGGCAATCTCATCAAACCCGAGTTCATCGTAATATCGAAGGTTGAATGCCAACTGCTGCTTGGGCGGAAGCAAAAGAATCGCCTTCTGCAGTTTCACCGCCACCTTATCATCAAAGTCGATATAATTATCGCCTTGAATCAGGTTGACACCTGTGGTTTCCGATTCTATGGAAACAACTTCCTGTCTCCGTTTGCTGATAATCCTAAGAGCCTCATTTGTGGCTATGCGATAAATCCAGCTTCTCAGAGAGCAATCGCCCCGATAGTTGCCGAACGAGCGATAGATTCTCACGAAGGTTTCCTGCGAGGCATCCTGTGCATCATCATGCGAAACCACCAATCGGCGTATGTGCCAGTAAACCGGTTCCTGATACTTCATCATCAGCATTCTGAATCCGTTCTCCGGGCATTCCTTCAGCGTATCCACTATGCCATTGTCATTTATACTCATATTCGTTTATTTTCATGAACGTTACAATAATATGACCATTCAAAATGAGAAAAGTAAAAAGGCGGGATACATTTTTTTTCGATACCAGCTTAATTTTTCCTTCTCTTTTCTCTTTTAATATCATAGAGAAGAGAAAAAAAGGAGCTATTTCTCCGCTTTCTCAAAGAAAAAGTATATATTTGCAATCGAATTGCGGATATCAAAAAGATATATCGATATGAAGAAAGAAAAGAATTTAGAAAGTTTATCGGATGATGAGATTCTGCAGGGCTTCAAGGATGCCAATGCCAGAATAGTAAGGGAGTATTACTACGGCTACTGCCGGGTGGCTTATTGCATCTACGATAAGCGATATGACCTGCAGCACAAGCCGGGCATGGACTTCTTCTCGCTGGCCCACGAATATTATCTCTATCTCTGCGAACACGACTTCAAGCCGCTGGAAGACCGGAAGCCGAGCATGTCGCTCAAAACCTGGATGGTGAATGGTTTCCGGTTCCTGCTGCTGGATAACCAGAAGGAGGTGGTAAAGGAGCATCGCTTCGAGAGTTTCGAAGCACGGCAGGAAAGCCGGAAAATGCAGTTTGACGTGACCGACAACCAGTTTGAGCACGATCTTTATCAGACGATAGAAGACATCGGCAATTTCTATTATGGCAGAGACAGCAAGAACAGCATCATCCTGAAGATGCTCTACATAGAGGGATTCAGGGGCAAGGACGTAGCCGCACAGTTGGGCATATCCCATTCTGCCGTTACCCAGCGTTGTCAGAAGATGATGCACGATGTGGTGATTCCTTATTTCAAGAGATACTTCGATGCATCTGAATACGGAAGCTATCTGTCGTTCGCAGAGGAAGACACATCTGTTTCAAGTGCTCCTAAGATGTCGATGCCGAGCATGATGTCCGAATGCATGTGCAGCGAGGAAGCGACTGATAATAGAAATAACATATTTAATAATAAGAAGAATATGGAAGATATGAAGAAGGGAAGAATCACTCCTAGCTGGATTGATTCATTAAAAGAGAACGAGATTTTTGTGTTTGGCAGCAATCTGGCTGGCATGCATGGTGGTGGTGCAGCCCGTATAGCCCGCCTGCATTTCGGTGCCGTCATGGGACAGGGCGTTGGCTTGCAAGGCCAGAGTTATGCCATCCCTACGATGCAGGGCGGCGTGGAAACCATTCGTCCATACGTGGAGGAATTCCTTGATTTTGCCAATCATCATCCCGAGCTACATTTTCTGGTAACCCCAATAGGTTGCGGCATCGCCGGCTTCGAAGCCGAAGACATCGCCCCATTGTTCAAGAAGGCAAAGGAGATCAAGAACATCAGCCTTCCGGAAAGTTTCTGGGAGGTGATAGAGTAAAGGTTTAGGAGAATTATCAAATGAAGTTAGGAAAATTATCAAATTAATGTTAGGAGCAATGATAGGAGATATTGTTGGCTCAAAATATGAGTTCAACAATACGTTTGATTATGATTTCGAGATGTTCGGAGATGGATGCGACTTCACCGATGATACAATTTGTACGGTGGCGATAGCTGATGCGATACTGAATGGGCGAAGCTATCAGGAAAGCCTGCTGGATTGGTGCCGCCGCTATTACGAGGATTTCGATACCCGAGATTATCCGAAAGGCAAGTTCAACGAAACCTGTATGGATGCCGTACCATTGTCTTTCTATATTTTCTCCAAAGCCACATCCTTCGAGGATGCCATCCGCCTAACTATTTCTCATGGCAGCGATAGCGATACCATCGGAGCCATCGTCGGTTCCATCGCCGAAGCACGATTTGGTATTCCACAAGAAATGAAAGAGAAGGCTATCAGCTATCTGCCGGATGATATGAAAGAAGTGTTGATAAGAATAAAGTGTTGTCACTAAGATTCATATGTACAAAGAGATGTAACATACCAAATAATTCTCCAAAAATTTGGTATTATCAAAGAAAATTTGTATTTTTGTGGCAATTAAAACAAGTAAATATGACGAATCATGATTTTTGGATGTCCATCAGCGACATAATCAATGAAGGATTTACATCTGAAGGTCTAGCAAAATTAGATGATTATGCAGAACAATTCAGTACTGGAAAGATCTTATATAAACGATTTTCACCGTCAGAGCAGCTTGGCTGCGTTAAAGGGGGAACAATACATGTTATTGCATCCTTACTCGCGGGAGCAGAAGTTGGCGCAAATCAACTCACTGCGCCAGAACACAGTTTCAAAAGAGAACAGCAACTTGGAAAGATCCAAGAAAAACGCATAGAAAGCTGGGCGAAAAAGGCAGGATGCTGGGTAGAAGACACTAGCGTCTACAACCAAACCTTGGGCGAAAAATTAGCGCAAGGTGGTGAAGCTATTGTATATGATAACGGTAATTCTGTACTAAAAGTAATCGGCCTTGACTATTTCATACAGCCAATTTTTGCTTTGGACAGAATTTCGTTACACAATGCTTACTTTGAACAAACCAAGATGTTTGTATTGGGATTCGGTAGAAACTCTATGGGCGACTTTATGATTATTGTTACCCAAACTTTCTTTCAAGGTAACCAAATGCCCGAAGAAGATATTGAAGAATATACGGAACGTATTGGATTTAAACTGGTGAATCCAAGAAATTGGACATACTCCACACCAGGTATATACCTAAGTGATATGCACAACGAGAATGTTTTTCGTGGCATTGATGGAGTGGTTTATGTCATAGATTGCGACATCCGAATAAACACACCAGAACTAAAGGCTGGTGGCACACGAACTTTAACAACAGAAGTTGAATTTATAAAAGAATAAAGACATGGCAACAAGAGCTATATTGGCAATGATTGAAGAATTCGAGAAAAGAGGATTGATATAAAAAATAGCAAAAGCAGCACGATTTATCATGCAGCTTTTGCTATTCCCATTTTATTTAGTTTACTCGCTTGCAGGTAATTCTCTGCTTATACTGAGGTCCATTCTTTATTTCTCCTCAAAGTAACTACCCGCTTCCATCTTGCAATCCATCGCACGGCACTTGTTGTAGCGCTCTCGGGCTCTGTTTTCTCTGGCAAACATCGCCTTGGTGCCAGCCTCATCTTCTGAAAACTGGAGATGGTTGTCGATACCCATATTCAGAGCAATGTTCTCTACATCAAGATCATCGGTGCCGATGAAGGTAAAGGTCCAGTTCTGCTTCTTCCCTTCTTCATTATTGCCTTTTCCCCGCTACTTGATTGCTTCTTCCCCGCTTTCTGATTGCTTCTTTATCCCTTAAAAGAAAAAATAGAGGGAAAAATTAAGCTGAGGATTATCTTTTTTCAAAGATATTTTTGCCAGTAGAAATAAAACTCGTACTTTTGCACCCAATTATTATATCATACAAGTTATTAAATTACATCAAGTTACTATATTATATAAGGAGATGAAAGAAATATTGATAGTAAGCATCGGCAGCTTCTTCGGAGGCGGCATGAGATATTGGATTTCCAAGATGGTGCAATCCTGCACGGTGATTGCCTTTCCGTTCGGAACAATGGCGGTGAATGTGGCGGGATGCCTCATCATCGGATTCCTCTCGGGATTGAACTGGAGGGAAGGAGGATGGATGTCGCCATCTGCCAAACTGCTGCTCACCACGGGGTTCTGCGGAGGATTCACCACCTTCTCTACCTTCATGAACGAGGGGGCGGGATTGATGAAGGAGGAAAATTACCTCTATATGATGCTCTACCTATTCGGAAGCCTGGCACTGGGACTCGTCGCCGTACTCGCCGGACATTATCTGGCGAAGATTATCGCATAAAACACTTCAGAAAACAGAAAGAAGAAGAACCCGGATTGTCGAGAAAGAAGACCGGAGAATAGAAAGAAGAAGCACCCGGATTACCGCATAAAATACAGAAGATAGGATTCCATCAGATGAAGAAATGATGAAAATTCTATCTTTTTTATTATTTTATATTTTCAAAATGCCTTAATTACGAAATTTATTCGTAAATTTGCAGAAAATAATCTGCACTCGACAATTTGAAAGCAAGCTTTCATTGTACTCGTTTGCTTAATTTTTGCACCAATGAATACATTAGATACAAACAATATAAAATGGAGCGAGAATGTGATCATCGCTGATGCCGATTATATCGACAAAGTGGCTTTCGACCTGACTGTCAACTTCGAACGAATGATCAACCGACGCATCCAGCCAGCAGATATGGCACAATGGGCAGTGTGCATCGCCCTCGACGGAGGTCTCAGAGAGGGTGAGCACGAAACGCAAGTGGTGCTTATCCACGATAAGAAATCTCTGGCGATGAAGAATTTCCACCCTTCCAACTATGAGAAGGATCTCAACGCCCAGGCTTTCAAGGATGATAAGCTGGGAGAATTCATATTTGCCTCTTATCCTACCGAGGAGAAGATGGTGGGAAAGGATGAATTCCTCGTAGAAGTGGCACGCACCGTATGCAACACCAAGGAGGTGAAAAGGGTGATGGTGATTCCGAACTCGGAAGATGGAGATGCCTACGACCAGCTGAGAGATATGCTTCGCAAGGTGGAGGATGATGACAAGCGCATCACGCTCTTCGCCATGCAACCCATGCCGGGAGGAAACTTCCGACAAGAGATTCTGGGGTACTCGCTGATGAACGCCCTCGGAATCTCGGCAAAGGAGATAAAATAAACATTAAAATAATAATCATAATAA
>ERZ1035025.587-NODE-587-length-23544-cov-12.928264_pt1 | contig 23544 bp, 34 predicted proteins | sample MGYA00520619_ERZ1035025 | MGnify/ENA primary metagenome ERZ1035025 (study PRJEB33766, sample SAMN09781742) | gut metagenome | biome: gut microbiome | host: Homo sapiens | place: Madagascar | study: EMG produced TPA metagenomics assembly of the PRJNA485056 data...
CTATAAATGCGAGCGCGTGGACTTATCTCCCATCAAGCCCCCTCTACCCTCGTTACCGCGGAACGCCCCGTACCGAGGTTTGAGATTGAAATTAAAATTTCAACTAAACATATAAGCATATGAAACCGAATGTAAACTTCGAAGGTATGATTTATGCCATAGGCTACAGCTATGGCACATCATTAACAGGAAACACTTACGTAAACGTGTTAGTAAGTGGAAACGAAATTGTGACTACAAGATCACAATTCAGTATTTATTGCGACGACGAGCTTGCAACAAAAATTGGCATTGATATGAACAGCTTGTCATATCCTGCCAAAGGAGAAAGGCAGAAGCGTGTTGCTTTGCCAAAAGCTATTTCCCTCTTCGAGGGTAAATTAGCTACTGTTGAGCATCCTGCTATCAAGATCAACGGTCGTACTTTACGTAACTTGACCGTTGTATGTACTGCAAACGAATCGTTGCAGTCAGTAGCAGACGCAGCTGTGCAGCGTCGCTTCGATAACGAAGACGCTCAGTTCTACAAAGTAGAAGCCTTCGCTAACGACTATCGTCGCTACGTCTTGCCCGACACTGTCGGTCGCGACGAACTTACAGAATGGCTTAAGAACCTTGAGTGATACAATTCACTCAAGGCTTCTAGCCTTTTTCGCAAAACCTTTATAACCTAAACTATTTAATATATAGCTTAAATGGTAGAATTAATCATTTACACCCTAATTGAAGGAATAAAAGGCTTATTTGTTAAATTATTCACTCATTTATTCAAAACAAGAAAAAACAACAAATAATCTTTCATTATTAACTTTAAAACATTTATCAAAAATGAAAACAGTAAAACAACCAGCAGAAGTACTATTTAAATCATTAGACTTTGCAGATAAAGTAGTGATGTTACCTATCATAGATCGTTTTGCTAATGCAATACGTACAAACTGTGATATATCTATCATGGAATTAAATTCACATGATAATAGAACAACAGAAATCACAATAGATAATGCTAAGAAAATGTTCAAAATTCTTAGTGATTTAGGTTGTCGTACATCACTAGGTGAGAGTTATGAAGATATTGTTAAATCTAATAATTCACATACTAACAATTAGAGGCATTAGCTAATTGTGCAGAATCAATGGTTCCAAGACATTGATTGATAAAAAACTAATAACTTTCCAAGTTGTTGAGGACACCAGTTTCTTATCTCCTAATTGGATTGAGCTATCATTATATGAGATAGAGGATAAGTTTTAGGTGTAAAACACGTGTTTAAGAAATAACCACAACACAGAGATGATAACTCTAAAGGTGAAAATCTTGAAATATAAGCAATAATAAGTCTAATCAGCTTTGCGGTTATTTCCATGCTCGAATGGCGAAAATGGTAGACGCGTCAGATTTTACATTTAAAAGGAACACACGTTATTCATTTACGTTATTTGTGTATTAACATTTTAAAATGAAATATTATGAATAAAAGAAAATGGACAAACGAATAGTTCACAGAAGCTGTTAAAAACAGTTTATCTTACGCTCAAGTTATAAGAGCATTAGGTTTAAAACCAGCTGGTAATAATTATGATACAGTAAAACGTAAAATAAAAGAATTAAATCTTGACACATCACACATGACAGGAGCAGCTTGGAATGTTGGTGAAAGATTTAGAATAATAAAACCAGCAAAACCTCTAAGTGAAATATTAGTAGAACATTCTGATTTTATTAGTACTAATAAACTAAAAAATAGACTATTAAAAGAGAATATAAAAGAATACAAATGTGAAAATTGCAAATTAAGAGAATGGTGCAATAAACCTATTCCTCTTGAATTACATCACATTAATGGCATTAAAGACGATTTAAGAATAGAAAATTTACAAATTCTTTGTCCAAATTGTCATGCACTAACTGATAATTATAGAGGTAAAAAAATAAAAGTGGCGTAATGGTAGAATTAGCATACACATTTCACTTAAAATAAAATGTCCATTTGGGCATGAGGATTCGAGTCCCTCTTACGCTACAACAAATGTAAAATCTGGTATCCATACTTCGAGTACAATAAATATATCTTTTGTAAATTCCATACTTACAGCGAATAACATAATCTGTGAAAATCATGTTATTCATTTCAAAAATATCTACACTGTGTGAATCAGTGTCAACTTTGTGGGGCTTATATTTAGACGAGCGCACAAAAGTAAACCTATAATTGCAAGTAGAACATGATAGATTGATTAGCTACTCAATAAATTATCGAACAAAAGCTTTGTAGGAGACTTTTGCGTCTAATATTAGTGCAGAGTAATATCAAAGACAGAGTATGTTCCTGCAGCATACTTAAGTAAACTGTTTCATTAGGATTGGTTATCCGAGGTGCAGGAAAGGCAAACCAGAGAGAGGTGTAAAACAGTATCCTCTCTCGCTCTTTATGGTGAGAATCCATGACAAGCATGTGGGGCTCATGTCTAATCAGATCAGAGGGCATCATTGATGTCGTTTGATGGTAGGTGGAGGAGATTAGCATTAGTGCAGACTTAAAAATCATGCAGCATACTTCTTCCTTTCTGAACATTTGTACATGTTATTACAATCATTTGTATGCTTATTCGCCCAAGAGAGGGCAGTCCTTAAAATTAAGTCCATTTTATTTAGAATTCTTAGAATCGACTCTATCTGTAGCCGTTTGTGAAAATAGTTACAGATTTTAAAATGAAAATCTAGCGTGATTTTAGCGCTCTTATATATTTCAAACAGAAACAAATCGTATTCTTTTGTTCTAAAAGAATACAAATTATCTTCTTGCGTTGTGAAACGCACTTTCCGCAAGAAAATAATAAGTAAATAGTCTTGGTAGGTCCATGTAAATAGCACTTAACTGATGCAGTCTATACTACTTATTATTATATTTCTAACTCAGCCATTGACAGTCACAAGCCTGTAAAATCGTTTGAATGAGGAGTGGAAATATTCTACGTAGAAAGAACTCAAGGATAAGAGTATAAAATATCCATAAAATCCTTACACAAGATTACAGCCACAATAGTGGTAGCGTATGAGTGTGAGGATTTTAAAAATGAAATTGGTGACTTATAAAAAATATTAGAAACTTATGAAAATTATTTTACAAATCGTTTTAGGAGCTTACATCATGTTAAGCTTTGCTTTAGTAGCTAATCCTGCATTATTAGACAAGTATAATGTACAATTCATCAAAGATTTAATTGACAAAGCAGCTCAATACAATATTGACATTGTCTTTTTAAATCTTGTATTGGTATTTATTATTACTTGTATTGATTTTTATATAGAAGGCTATGAAAGCGGAAAAGAAAAAAGGAATTCAGAAATTCCTTGAAAAGTTTGAAAACAACTTAGGATTTTGCATAGTATTTGTGTTAGCCTACTATGTAATCCATACTTTATTAATTTGGCTATCACCTTACATTTTTTAAACCATTATCAAAATGAAAAAATTTAACTTAAACTCAATGAGTAAAGTATTAGTGTTTATCATCGGCTTATTGATAGCTGGTATTGCACTTATGAATCTTGCTGGATGTACTAATCCGAGAAAAACAACAGTTGAAAAAGATTCTATCGTAATTGAAGAACCGACAATGAGCATATCTCATTTCGGAATGACCCTACGAGCAATAGAACTGGATGCACAGTATAACGACAGTGTAATCCAGGCAATGGACGAAGAAACATACAAATGTATTGTTGTACATTTAAATGACACATTTGATGATATTTACTATGAAAAGGATTTATACAATCCTAAAATGAGAAACATTTTTAAACAAATGATTGTAGAAAGCTATATCAATAATAGAAAATACTATGATGATATAGTAAAGATTATAAAAGAAAGTAGGAAATTAGGTAAAATTGAAAGAGAACCAGATACTATTCCTAACAAGAGTAAACTTGATACTACACTTTCCAAACAATCTAACAATATACAATCTACATCAAGGAAGTAGCCACTCTACCTTCTTTATTTATTATTAACATGTTTTTGACATTACAGAATATACCCCGTTGTGAAACGCGGTATATTTACAATATTTTACTCCGTCAGAAGATGACAAACTTGTGGGGCGTAAGTAATATTACACTTTATAAAGAAAAAGTGGATTGTAAAGCTTTATATTGTGCGTATCCATATATTATGATCGTGCGGGAGTAAAAATCAAGTATACCGATTCAATAATGTATTAAAACTTATTTGGCAATTAAAAACATTTTATAATCTAGTTTGCTTTACTTTAAAATTCTTGTCTGTAGAATTTAAAATCAGCATATTGATTAAATTATACAAATCCAGATATGCCTGGCTCCGTCACTTATTGTTAAATTAAAACAAAATGCCTATGTAAAATGAAAAAAATCAAAAAATTTTTAATCAAAGTAGCGTGTTACATTCTAAAGAAATGTACACAAATCAAAACAAATAATGACTCAAAGATACAAAAAGATCTTGAAAAAATTTGTTTTGAAGAAGGACACAAATGGGTTACTGATCATCCAAAAGATGTAAGTAAACTAGTACGAATTGAAGATCGTACATATTGCTCAAGATGTGGTATGTATTATCATAAACATGATTATAAATTTAAAAACGAAAATTAACATGAAATTAATTATTTTTGCACTTCCTCAAGAAGTAGAGTTAGCTCCATTCATAGAAGGGCTTAACCAATTACGTGAAAAATTAAACTTCACTACAAAAGTTAACGTGCTGGATGAAACGGATTTAGAAAACGATTTGATTAGAAGCATGAAAAACGATTTCATGAAATGTATTGATCATATCGTAAAATGCTGCGGAAATCCAAACAATATTCCTCAAATTGCTTTTATGAGCAATTTCTATTCTCATTTATCATATGGTTTTGGAATGAAAACCAGTAGCGTCAAAGCGTTGTTTGAATCCATGGTTGATGACTATAAACTCGATGTAAATAAAAAATACATTAAAAGTCACAATTATGAAATTGTAATAGAAGCAATTAAAAACACTCTTTCAATGATGAGATAATGGGAAAAACATACAAAGATAGTTCTTATTTAAAAGATAAGACTAAACCCAAAAAGGTAAAACATAATAAAATGAAACCTTATAACAGAAAAGAAAAATGTTAACAATTGGACAAAAATTTTATTTACCGTATCATCATGCAATCGGTGTGGTAAATTGGATTGGTGAAGAAAACGGAATTTACAAATCTGAAGTTTGTATCAAAACAACTGAAGATTACAACGTTTGGTGTGATAAAAAAGGAAACATACCTCATACAAATTTAAAAATTGTTGAGGAAATTAAATTCAAAGAAAACGAAAACGTTGCCATTGTAAATGGAAATAACCGTAGTAGTTTTACTATTGCAAAAATCGTATCTTCAGAAGTAACAGGAGAAAAAGGTTATGTATATAAAGTAAAATTACAAAACGGTGAAGAAACTACGGTACGCCCTGAAAATATAGTAGATCTATTTTCAGTATTAGACGTATTGCTGCCTCTTGCAAATGAAAATTTGTTTGAGTTCACATTCATTCTTAAAAAAACAAGAAAAAATTAAAAATTAATGCCTGGATAATTGAAAAATGGTGGACAACCCCAGAGATGAGGAGAATATCTCCTCATCTTTTTAAAATGTAACATCATGAAAAAAGAAAAGAAACTACCTAACAAAAAAGTACGATTATTATTGAAAAACCAAGAAAATCGTTTGGTTTGGATGACAGTAAATATAAAAATTACAAAAGAATACAAAAACAAAAATGGCATTCCAATGTCAGAATTTTCATTTACACACCCATTCTCCAATAAGAGAGTCTTGGAAAAATTCAATCGCCATGTATTTTCTAGAAAATAACTTATGAATAAAAAACAAGCTAAACATTTAATGGGTATTTATCGTAGATGTATTAATACTATGGAATTTAATAAAAATACCAAGCATTATCGCAATATGTTAAATACCAAAATCAAGGATTTATCAAAGAAAAATGATATTTCTACCCCAATTAGATGTATTTAATACATCAAATCTTTTTTAATAATCAATATTTACTAACTTTAAATTTTATCAAAACCATGAGTTGGAAATGGTATAAAATTCGTTTAGAAAGACGATTAAAAAAGATACACAATGATGAAAAAGTAATACAAGTAGAAATAAAAAAAGCTTGTGCTAATCGTAAAGCAATAAAAGATGCTAATGAAACAAAACAAATGCAATATTTATTAGCTCTTGAAAAACAAAAAAACATATCATTGGGTATAACAGAAGTAAACGGCAAAAAATTAAATAAATACGAAATACGTAAAGAAATACGTAACGGCAATTGGAAAAATTGCAAAACACGTAGAAAAATTCGTAAAGAAAAAAAAGCCGCTTAAAATAAAAACAATTTTGTGTTAAATATCAAATTTACTAACTTTTTAAATTTTCAAAATTATGAAACATTTTATGAAAAACTTCGGAATGATCTTAGGAACAATGTGTATGATGGCAGTAGAAGATGACGCATGTGCATCAGTAGACGGATTCTCTCGCCCGAACAAAGAAATTATGGACGAAATCAAAAAAGAAGAAGAAGAACGTATCCGTAATGAAAAGAAAAACGCAGCAAAGAATCAGATGTCAGAAGACAATTGCCGACAGCAGTATGAAGCATTGCAACTCCGTAAAAAACGCGCAGAAGCAGACGCTCATGCAACTCGTTTGAAGAAACGCACCGAAGAAAATCAGAAATACCAGAATGGTGAATTGGATACTGAAGAACACAAGGCAAATCTTGAAAAGATTCAGAACGAATATGAAGAAGCTATCCGTAAATCGGATAAGGAATTCAGCAAAGCTTGTGAAAATCTAGAAACAGCCAATCCTTCTGCGTATCGTAAAGTTGTCCGTGGTTGGTAATTACGAACTATCCTAAAACTGTAATTTATTTCACGTTTTAAAAAATATTATAATCAAGTTACGAGTGCGGCTTAGCGGCCTAGAAAGTATAAGTATTATGATGTTTTTACGATGAATTAACATCAGCTATCCGTACTTTATGTCAGTATAGTGGATAAAATTTATGCTAGACCAATGCTTTAAAGGTCATGTTAGAACATCTCGTATCTTAGTATCAATGATGTATGGCATATAGAATGGTGGCCTTCTAACTAGTCCAAGGACGAAAAAACCTTTAAACAATCAATGTAGTCAATGAATGCTTTTATGCTTATAGTTCAATGAGTCCCAGAAATGGTTGAGCACTTGCTATACATTGATAGTTTTTTCAAAGCATTTCTTATAATTCTAAAGTAATGAGTATCTCTGTATCCTATAATATTATTATAAAACTTTATATAAAATTAAAGTTAGTTTATATACCGTAGAAATACGAATTAATAATATTATGCATTACTTTAGAATTTTCATTTATTTAAATAGTTATGCCATGATTCGTTCTGGTAGATATAGATTAATAAGAGATGTTGCTGAACGTAGTACAACTAAACTTATCATAACTATTTTTAAGTATAGTATCTTTGATCGGATACTATACTACTATATGACTGTTAGGTCATTATACAATTGTTAAGACGAGGGTTCGACTCCCTCTAGCTCCACGTCCATAATACAATACAGTTGTTATGGTTTTGTAGTGTTTTCAAAATGTTTCACGTTTACACCATGTAAAAATAAACGTGACTATACTATCCGAACCGAAGGGGACAAAAAAATCAGAGTAGTGGTGGGGATGGGCTACTCAATTGGGGCTATTTGGTTTTTGATTAGCAATAAAATATAATGAATAGGTCATATTAAAAAGAAATGACAAACATTTCGTAACTGACTATACTCGTATCGCAGCATGATATGAGTGTCTGAGGTGTCCCACTACCAAGAAACAGAAAGGTGTGAGTTCCATCTGTGCTCGTGAGATGTAAAATACAGCGTTGTTTTAGTTATAGGTAATCTAAAACGTAAAAAATAAACCTAATGAGTAGAATCGACTAACGGAGAAGTCATCTCTATATTATAGAGAAAATGCGGGTTCGAATCCCGCTACTACTCCTAAACCTTTAATCAATAAAATTATGTCAAGAGAAAGAACAAAAAATCAAGAAAAAGCAACAATAAGAAATCATGCAATTATGCAATCTGTTAGCATGATTACTAAAATTACACAAATTAGAAATAATACATTATCTAGTGAAGTGTACAAAAAATGTAATCGTGTAATTGAATCATTAAATGATTTACGTGAAGCAATCAATATGTCTAACACAATACATTGGAAAAAACCTGATGAATAGAGGAAGACATAAAAAGAAAAAAATTATCCCATTAACTAGTTTTCGTAAACCTAATGATTGCATAATGATTAAACAATCGTATCTCGTAGAAGGATTTAAAAATAATAAAAGAATATTTAAAGAATTAATGCCATTTGACTTAATGCTATATATACATGTATACGATTGGTTAAGAAAAAGAAAAATATTTTATGGATGGGATAAAATAGTTATAAACAATCAAATAATAGATATAAATCATTAAAATGTAAAATCATGTCCGGACTTAGAAAAAGAATTAGAAGAGAGCTTCCCCAAAGCTGGGAAACAGTCTTAAAAAAACACAAACTTATCAACAAGTTTGTAGAATATTGTTATCTTTCTCTACCTGATTATATGAAAGGTAGTAAGATGACTAGTGGAAAAAGAGGTTATATTTTGGGTACTTGGAGAATCCAACATTTATTCAAGAATACACAAATTTATAACTGTTTTCAAGGTCAATACATCAATATTGATGGTGTTAACTGGTACGACATTTGGACAGAAATATTAATTGAAGAAAATAAATATCAATGATATGGAACTGGTACAATATGTCAAATGGACTAAAGAAGGAGAAAGAAACCATTTTCTTGAATTAGCTAAAATTCATCAAAATGACTCTGATTTAGTAGAAGCAGTTGTCAATGAATTAAAAGTTGACAGATTAACAGCAATGATAGCTGTTACAAAGATGAAAGAAAAAATTAAAGAATTAAGAAAATAATTATCAAAATTATGAAAGAATTACAAAAAGGCGTATATATTGCGCAAGGTCCTGAAACAAACGTACTGATACGTTTATCCGGAAAAGCTCCAATGCTTGAAGTAACTACAGCAATTGATTTGAATGCCTTCTATAATAAAGGTAAGATCGTTGAATTAGCTCTAAACTCCGCTGAGATTATTGACATTATGTCATATCCAGAAAATTATGTGTTCTACGAGCCTACAGTAAGTGACTCAGTATACAACAAAGAAGGATTGGAATCTTTTAAAGGAAAAGAAGACGGAAATTCAACCACTGATGAAGAGTACGAAGAATTCAAGAACAAGTATCAAGAATTCATCAATTGGACCAACGACATCGACCGCGCTAAGTCAAAATTTGTAATTTGGTTGAAAACAGAGAAGAAATTCTCCATCAATCAAGGAAAATTTATTCTTAACGAAGTTATTCGAAGACTTCAACCAAAACTAGCGCAATGAAACAAATTGTTTCTGAAATAAACAAATTGTTACCAAGAAAATATCAGTTTTCATTAGATATGATTCACCAAACACCACCTAATGAATCTGGTAAATACGTATTAGAATTCTTAGGATATGCTAATAGTTTTTCTAAAGATCAAAAAACATTGCCTGAATCTTTACGATTAAAATGTTTACAAAACACTCAAATAGAAAAAATAAACAAATGGATTAATAGAAAACTATTTGCAGAAAGTATAGAAATTCTAGAAAATGAGAAACGTCCAGATTGTAATACAGATTTTGTACGATTAAGAATCGCTACAAATATGATTTACAAACTAGACGTAAGAAAAGAAGAAAAAGAAGAATGGGTACAACAATTGCATGAAGTATATTACGAAAGACATAGAGCAATTTTCGAATATTATGTAAAAATGATAGCGCAATTACCATTCTGAAAAGGATTACGGTCATTGGGTTGACCGTAGTCCACTAAATTAAAAAGCCTATGGATGCAGAAATTATTAAATTAGTTGAAGAGGCAAAAAATGGTTCTGAAAAAGCTTTTAATAAATTATATTATAAATACAAACCAATAATTTGGATTACTATTTATAATATTGTTAAAAATGTAGATGCAAGTGATGATTTAACATCAATTGTATTTACAAAAGCTTATTCTAAATTAGAATCATATGTAAATCATATCTCATTCGAAATGTGGTTAAAAACAATTGCAATACATTCTGCAATAGACTACATTCGTAAATATAAAAACGAGTCTTTAAATAACTATATTGATGATGAAGAGTGCAAAATTCAATTAGGAGATTGTGAAAAAAGTCCAGAAGAACAATTAATTCTATCGGAAAAGATTAAAATCGTAAACGACACAATACCCACTCTAAAGAAGAAATATAGAGATTTATTAACAGCTCGTATCTCCGGTTTATCCTATAAGGAAATCGAAGAAAAATTCAACATTAATGAGTTTGCCGTGAAAAGCCTCTTAAACAAGGCTCGACAGAAGCTCAGAGAGAAAATTAACCAAATTGTTTAACTTAACCAGTTGCTACATGATTAGTTTAATCGCTATGTTTTTAGTAGTCATGATTATCTTTGTAATAGCGCGCATTTATAAAGATCATCGTGTGTATACAAGACTTTGTCTGTATGCATTAGCTACATTTGTGGCAGCTTCCTGTGTCAAGAGTAAATTCATTGACACAGAATCGGATTCTAAAGCAGTAATTACTGTTCAAAATCCCACACAACATTCTGTTAATCATGCAAACTTTGACGTAAACGGAGAAGTTATCGATCAACAGAATATTAATGTTGTGAGTCAGGAAATTGAAGATGACACTGTAATTACTGAAAATGAATCACCGATTTATGAAGCATGTTTGAACACCGAGATTGAGGACGATAGTTGAAAGAACTTAAAATTTTTATAAGTCACCCTTTTAATCAACTATCAAGTATTAATTTTTAAAACATTATCAAAATGAGTAAGAAAAATAAACCGGCAACAAAGTCTGCAAAAACAACTAAAGTAGAAAAACCCGAAGTAACAGTAACTAACGAAACAAAGCCGGAAGGCGCAGTAGAACAACCTGAAAATAAGGAGGTGCCAGAACAAAAATCCGAACAGAAGCCGGAACAGAAACCGGAATCTAAACCAAAACCAAAAACCAACAAGAAATCTACTGAAAAAGTAGAAGACATAGAAGCAGAAACTATTACTCCAACTGTACAGACAGGAGTAACAGGAATGCAGAGTATTTGCGTTTCTAAGATTGCTAAAGGTGATCGTATTGATGCAAACCATAGTGTAGATTTGATGAAACTTGTTCACAGTCAGTATTTAATTAATTCGGACGTACCAGAACAATTAAGAAAAGCAATGAACGAACAGTTCAATGTAATGATGCTCGCAAATCTTATACACTGGAACGAACAGACCAAACTTGATTTCGGTGAAGCCGGAATTGAAGTAAATAAAGCAGCTTTTGACATGATTTCCGAAGGTCTTGAGACTTACTTTGGAATGAACGTGAAAGGAATTCCTTCAAAAGAAAACGAAGGACAGTTGCAATTAAAGTTTGCAGAAGAGATGCCGGAACAAACCAAAAAGGATTTGGAAGCATCAAAGCATACTAAAATTGCAAAAGAATTGCCCGAATATAATCCAGAAATGGATAACGATCAGATCGTGAAGGCAATGGAAACAATCTTGAACATGCGTGAAGGTATGGGTAAGAACCTTATCAATACGATTTCATTCGCAAAGAAAGCGTATCAAATGGATAAGAATACTCCTGCAGAAATTCTTCAGAAGATCCTTACCGAAATTCCAGACAACTTGTTACTGAATTCATACGCTCGTATGATCTATGGCGCTGTTGTTAAAAATGATTGTATCTTCAACGCTCACGCAGCATTGCGTAATCATCTTGCGCAAGCATATGATGATAAACAACTTGTAAACATTGGAAGGTTATTCTTCGCAAGAGGAGTAATGATTTCCAAAAGAAAGAACGATTCAAGGAAATTTGATGAAACAATCAAACCTTGGAACGGTTTACTTAATTCGATGAATGACGAAATCATCAACAAATTAATTGCATCTCAAAAAGACAAGGAAATCACGATCGAAGTACCAAGCGTAAAAGGAATTGCCAAAACAAGTGACAATTTCAACTGTGAAAAGATCATGAAAGCTTTACATGATACCTATGGCACAGACATAGGTGATAAACTGTTGAAATCAAAAATGCAAGAGATTTCCAATGGTTATCGTGACATCGACAAAGTAACCTTATATAACGAACCTAAAAAGTAAAAAATATGAGGCGATTTGAAGGAATTATCACAATTCTAGTGATACTTATAAGCGGAGTTATTGGATGGAGCACAAGCTTCGTAAATACCGCTACGGCAGGAAATAAACCTGTTGTAATACCGAAGGTCATTGTACCTAACGTAGCAAATGGTTTTAATCTTGATATTGATCTTAAGAAAGGTAAAGTTGCTGTCAACGATACCGAACGAGAGATTAATGTTAATATTAACCAAAAGGACAGTATTGTCGTAAGATACAAAACTCTTGTTGTAAAAGAGCCAATTTATCTTATTAGACGAGAATTTCCTTTGGCAAAAGAAAGAAAGACAGTTGTAAGTCCGAAGTTCGAAATGCCAAAAACAATAGAATTTAATTAATAAATCATTTGTACGATTATTAATTAATTCTTAAATTTGTCGTGCTAGCGAATCTAGTAAGTTCAATCTTTAATCAATAAAGAGAACAGTATACAATGTAGGAGATTGTATACGTACCATTACAGAATAACAGAGGCTTGAGATGTAGCTACCACTACACTAAGTAAACGAAGTTATAATAGCTTACTATGTCCTATTAATGGTTGAGGACTGAAAAGTTAGTAGGAAAGTGGGTCAGCGTGTATAGCCCACGATATTATATAAATGAGAACCGATTGGCGATTTATCTAATATTGAAGACGCGTTATATTCTGAGCAGAGTAATATAACAAACAAATCAATAGGTGTTGTTGACCTAGCATCCGCGTACTAATCAAAGTATGTATCAAAAAGGGATGCAAACAACTCGCTGCAGCTTGCGCAAAGGGCGTAAGGATAAAAATCTTCTAACAGCTCCAAACTGTTAGTCGTAGTTCTTAAATCAGGATCGAATAGCATCCTAGGTAGGCTCCAAACCTTCCTTTCGGTCATGTAAACGATAAAAATATACTGAATATAGTGTTCCATATGTTCAACCCCTGAAGTTGATGGTAATACCAGTTAAAAACATATGTATGAAGGTATTTCAGTTTTATTTATATAGCACTATTATTATAATAAGTGAGTTAGTAAATTGCGTATCTTTTTAGATTGTAGGTATAAAAATCAGTTGTAAGATTAAATTCCAACGTAATGCTAAGTTAACCAGTACTTAGCTATCTGAAAAATAATAAGGAAATTGCAAGATTTCAATCTTTCTTATAGAAGGATCGTGTGTGCCAAGTATAAATAAAACGAAAGTGGTCGATGTTACTATACCACTATAATGTCTAGAGTGCTTTGCAACAGATTATGACAGTAACTTGCGGATGAAGGGCGCAATAACCCTATTTCGAGCTGAATAATGAACAGTATAAATTATTCATACGAAGTTAGCTTCTCAGGGCTAGACTGAGATTCTTAATCTAGACAAGTGCCACAGCAATCTTAATAGCTGTATACAAGAGCAATTGATATGCACTCCAGCATATTGAACAGTGAATGTATTAAGTACCAGAGAAATATTCCATTTAATTCTATACTCAGCATCGTTAATGAGATGTCATTACTTTTGACTAGAGTATAAATTAAATTAAGGTATAATTAAAATAAGTAATAACTTTTAAAATAATGTGGAAGTCCAATGGAATGTATTAAGTATTACGCGCTTAGCTATCGGATACAATACTCTCCACCCACGACTGTATAACACTATTGCAATAAATCGAAAGTTATGAGCCGCAACTCATATTAGTAGGTTCGCTGATGCTCTTCATTAAGAGCTGAGGGTATAAGTAAAAGTTAAAGTGGGTGCTGCGAAACATCAGCAGCTTTAATAATTACTTTGTGGAAATCCCCAAATAGTATGCAGAATAAGAACAAAGTCGTAAGTACACGCAGGGTTTTTGGTAACATTTTTCAACAAAAAAGTACCGTACACCAACGATACAGGTTTTAAGCAGAGTATAACTGAACTATATCAATATACCGAGCACGTTGTAAAATTAGATACTGTTAGGCTCGTTAAATAATCAGAATCACCGTACTCCTTACGTGAACAGGAATTCTCAGTAAAATTACCAGAAACATTATCATTTTAAGTTAATACTATATTGAAATTTAATTTGTATATTTAAGGGTATATATCTCCTACCGTTGGAGTCCCGTTATATCGCATCCTGGTATAACTAGCTATACAATGTTTCTCTAATAATATTAACGATATCAGAAATTTATAAATATTATAATAGAAGAACAGTTGACTCATCTGTCTAATGAGTAAAGTCCTACGGGGAATACTGAATGATAAAGAAATATCTTATCGTCTAGTATATTATAATATATCTAAATTATTAACAGCCAATATCTATTGTTGTTTGGAGTTCATATCGAAGAAAAACTAATTGATTTATTTTGTAGTTTTTATATAAAAAATGAACGAATTCAGACATTAATCAATAGTAGAGAACTCCAAAATTCTTTTAATTAACTTAGTTTTTAACATTTGAAATTTTAAAATTATGGCAGAAATCAATTCTAAATTTACAGAACAGGAAGTATTGCAGCACGCTGCAACGTTAAAAGTATTTAAATCTTTGATGGGAACAAAGATTTGTTGTGTAAAATCCGATAATCTTGATCTTCGTTACAAAGAAAAGAAAATGTCTGGAGAAATGTGCACTTATAAGCCGATTAAAAAGTATTTTACCGAATCATTCATGATCACAGGTATTGCTCTAGACAAACTTTCTAACGGAAAGCCGGTAATTGTATTCAACAATTCACAGCAGTTAACCTTCCCGTTAAGTAAAGAACCAAATGCGGTCGTTGTAGCAACTCGTGACGATGTTAACAATGCTATCCGTGAATGGGAAGAAGAAGGCAAGGTTAGATTCTTCTCAGATTTATCACTGATAAACGAAGTAGTTGAACAGTTGAACGAAACAAATCGTCAGGATCTCATTAAGTTTAGTGAGGAACTGATCAATCAGGCTATGTCTCTCGAAACTCTTAACAAGACCGAGAAGACAAATCTTGACAACTATATGAAAGTTATGAATAATCTGTAATAAGTATGTCAGGAGTTAGTCATTTTCACATAAAGAAAATGCAATTACTGTTAGAAGATCCTATTGTAGTACCACACTTTACGTTGGATGGAGTTAAAGCAGGCACTATACGGATCAATGAAAACGGTGATGTTATACTTGGAAGAAGTCGTATGGGATGGAAAAACCGACTTTTTAATTCTGAGTTCACGATATCGTTTCTAGAAGCGTCTATCAGAATTGCAAAAGCTTATTGTGGGACAATAAACCGTGATGACATGCTTGAATTCCTTAAGGAATTTCATGATAATGTTATCGCCGCAGATAAAAAAGAAAATATCATTGACATGCTCTTAGTATATGCTATGATGTATGTTAAAGATAGTGCGTTGTCTTCAAAATGTATTAGCGGAGAAGACATTGATACCTATGCTAGAAGAAATTCTGGTAAACCTAAACGATACTTCGGTCAAGTCTATGCAGATCTTGGCGGAAATTGTTTGAAAATTCCACTTGAAGTCGAAATGTAATAATAATTGTGGGTTGGAAAGATTATATTACAATTTTTAACTTCAATAGTAAATAACAATTAAAAACTTTTTAAAACATAATATGATTTCCGTGGGTTGGAAAAGAAATCATATTCTATTTTATAAAAATTCCACGTACAGCATGTGGGATGGAAAATGCTGTACATATCTCCCTAATACGTGTACTAAGGTACATAAATAAATGAAATCCTAGAGAATAAGCCCAAATCGGGTAGGATGCTGTTTCGATACAGATAGGGAGACTAGGTAAACGATTTCGTACATGGTTTTTAGTTATTAACAATTAAAAATCAAAAAACAATATGAAATCAAAAGCAAAAAATCTTATTCAAAAACGTGACTCTTTATCTAGTAACATTACTAAATACTGGAATATTATTTATGTAGAAAATGTAGTAAATCGTAATTATACTCGTAACTACGATTTAAAACAATTATATAGTGAAATCCTAGAAATGGGACAGAAACGAGCTATGGCAAAGCTCAAAACTCTTTGTATCAATATGGGTATTAAAAATCTTAAGGATTTATCCGAAGATAATATCCAATACGACATTTTCTATCTTTCTGAGTTAAAGGAAGTTAAAGTTAAACTCATGAAACTGCGAAAAGAGCATACAATTAATCCTAAATTAAAAGCTAGTAAAGGTAAAAAGAATCTATCTAAGACAGAAGTACTAACTTTTAATTGGGTAAGTGCTCGAATCAAAGATATGGATCTGAAGATTACGGAACTTAACCGTAAACTTGAAGAATTCAATGAAAATGCTGAATTCGAAGATGACGATTTAGCAACTGCAGCATAAACTGCAATAATCATAGTGTGTCAATGCCCTCTCTAGAAATAGAGAGGGTTTTCTTTAATTTAATCAATAAATAATATGTACGAATATATACTTACAAAACGTCGTAATACAATCGTATCCAGATTAGTATGGAGATTTCGTTGGACGCTTAAAGCATCCTTAGCTAAGATAAAATATCACAAAACAAAAAATGGTAAATCCTATTTAAGATTACCAATTAAAAGTAAAGTAAGACTAAATAAGTCTGAAAGACTTAAATCCCGTCCTTTTAGTGAATATCACTATAAACTTATAGAACAAGCTTATTCACAAAAGAGTAAATCTATGCAAATTTTAAAAAAATGTGCAGAAGATACTAAACATTCAATAGACATTGAAAACATGTCTTATAAGCTAAAAGCTTATAAATCAAGCTTAAAGCTTAAAAATTCAAAGAATATGTTGTATAAAATAGAAACTCATTATACTAGTGTAAAACAAAAATTAAAAACTACACTAGTTAAATGCGTTTCTAATTTACCTGAAGTTAATTATTTAGCTAGTATGAATAGAGAACTATCTAAAGACATTAATTATCATCATATAAGTGTTAAAGACAGAAAAAATAATGTATTAATGCTTATGGTAAATTGCGCAGCATAAACTTACTGACTTCTGTAGCTCAACTGGATAGAGCGCTTGATTCGTAATCGAGAGATACTAGATAGAGGTTATGGGTTCGAATCCCATCAGAAGTCCCAAAAATTTTTTAGATTATGAAAATTAGAGATAAAGTAGCATACGTATACGATATAGAAGTATTCAGAAATGTATTCCATTGTACTTTACTAAATACAGAAACAGAAGAATTACATAAATTCGAATGTTCAATAAGAAGAAATGATATGCAAGAGATGTGTAAATTTTTTCTTCAACCTGATATATATTTAGTAGGATATAATAATATACATTATGATAACCCTATAATCAATTATTGTATTGAATTTTTCTCTAATTCTAATTATTCATATTACACTATTTGTCAATCAATATTTAATTTATCAAAAGTTATTACAACCGATAAAGATAATATTGAAAGATGGAAAAGATGGAAATACGCCAATAATTTTTATACATTGGATTTATTGACAATGATGTTTAGTCAACAATTACGCGTTTCTTTAAAAGAAATGCAAATAACAATGATGTATAAAAATGTACAAGAATATAATCATGATTGGGAAGCACCGTTAGATGAAAGTGAAATTGATTCTATGATAGATTATAATATCAATGATGTTATGTCTACATATGAATTATTAAAACGAAAGCAAAAAGATATAAAACTTCGATTAGAAATTGAAGATTCATATAATATCAAATGCTTAAGTAAAGATGGCGTAAACATTGGAATGCAAATATTAGCTGAAGAATATATGCGTAAAACACATATTCCTTGGAACGTATTAAAAGATATGCGTTCGCCAGCTGATATGATTGCATTAAAAGATATTATATTACCTTTTATTTCCTATAAATTACCAGAACTACAATCATTACTTTCAGAAATGAAAAAATTAGTAATTTCTCCAGGTAGAAAAGGATATGAAAAAATGTTTCTACTAGGAAACAGAGTAATTTCTATAGGAGTTGGTGGTATTCATACTATTAATGACTCAGAAATAATAATACCAAATGAAGATGAATTATTAATTGATGCAGACGTAGCATCTCTATATCCAAGTATGTTGCTAAACTTTGATTTTTATCCAAGACATCTTGGAAAAGAATTTAAAGAAATATATAGTGATATACGTACTAGAAGATTAGATGCAAAACATAGAGGTGATAAAGTTACAAATGAAACTTTAAAGTTTGCATTAAATGGTTTATCAGGAAACTTACAAAATGAGTTTAGTTGGTGTTATGATCCTACTTCTGTAATGGGTATTAGAATAAATGGTCAACTATTACTTTTAATGCTAACAGAAAAACTATTAGATTTAAATTGTGAAATAATACAATTAAATACTGATGGTATATTATTCAAATGTAAAAAAGCCGATTATGATAAAATTACTCAAATCTTTAAAGATTGGGAAAATTTGACAGGTCTTGAATTGGAAGAAGAAAAATTTAAATCTTTCTATCAATTAGCTATTAACGATTACTTTGGTGTAAAAGACAATGACGACATTAAAGAAAAAGGTTGTTTCTTAACTAAAGTAATAGAAGGAAAAGGATTAACTCCTAAAATTATTCCAAAAGCTGTAGAAGCTTATTTCTTAAAAGGAATTAGTACTGAAACATTTATCAAATCCTGTACAGATATTAAAGACTTTTTAATGTCTGAAAAAACAGGAAGACAATGGACAGTAGAATATAACAACATCAAACAGCAAAGGACAAATAGATTTTATGCTTCAACTGATGGATATTTCCTATATAAATGGAAAATGGAAAACGGAGTAAAGAAATATCAGAATATGTTAACAGCATCTGGTGTTACTTTACTAAATAACTTTGATAAAATCAAAGAAAATCCAAAAATCAATTATAGATATTACATCAATGAAGCAAATAAAATAATAAATAAACTTAAAACCAAACAATTATCTTTATTTTAAATATAAATATCAGATAATATCAGTTCCGATAATTGTAAGTAATTATTACACTTATGATATTAGAATTAGATACATCATTATTTGATATTGGGAATATAACAATTAATCAATTAGTGTTTTTAACCTTGTGTTTGAATGAAAAGTATCAAACGAAAAATCAAGACATTCACCAGTTTCTCAGCCGAATTAGTGAATCTGAAATACAAGGTTTAATCGACCAAGACTTGATATCCTGTACTACTGAGGATGATTCTCAAATCTACACAGTAACAGATAAATTAAAAAGTCATCTAAGAAGCGAATCATCGTACTTTGATGAATTTTATAATTTATTTCCAGCTTATGTAACCAGACCTGACGGAACAAAAGGTTTTCTACGTACAAATCTAAATAAATGTAGAAAAGAATATAATCGAATTATCGGTAAATCTAAAGCAATGCATGAACATATATGTGATTGTTTAAAATATGAAATCGATGATAAGATGATGACAGGCAAACTAGGTTATATGAAAACTATGTGGAAATGGCTCACTCAAAGAGAGTGGGAAGTCATGGAAGAACAAATGCAGTATAATATGGAAGGAGGTTGTAATTATGGATACGACCTCAAATAATCCAATAATTGGTAAATCTATTGCCGAAGTAACGAAAGAAACTTTAAAGTATATAGATGATAGAAGAAAACATAAAATCGTATCGTTAAAGACACGATGGAATAAATTTAATCAAGTATGTTTCTTTGAACCAAATATGATTTATACTATTGCCGGTACTTCTGGTACTGGTAAAAGTGCATTTGTAAACACGATAACAAATGATTTAATTGATCTTAATCCTACTCAGGATATTGTTATTCTAAATCTCTCTTACGAGATGTTAAGTTATCGTAACGTAGGTAGACTTATTTCTAATAAAATGAGATTAACTACCAATGAACTTTATAGTTCAAACGAAGACATAACTGATACAATTTATCAACAGATAGAAGATACGGCTAATCAACTATCAAAAAAGGAAATTTACTATGTAGATACTCCTATGACCGTTGATAAAATAGAAGAAACAATAAAATACTATCGTGAACATATCGCTACAGGAGATAAATGGTTAATCGTTGTATTAGATCATACTCTATTAGTAGAAGGTGATGGAAGCGAAAGAACAGTATTAACTGATTTACAGAAAATGTTTATACGGGTTAAAAAACTATATAAAACATGTATTATACAAATTTCACAGATGAATCGTAATATTGAAACTCCTGAAAGAATTAATAATCCCGTAACTCACTATCCTATGCGTAGTGATTTAGCAGCATCAGATGCAATATTTCAAGCAAGTGATTATGTTATGGCTCTAAATAGACCAGAGATTTTATCTCTGCAATATTACGGAGTGAATCGTTTACCTGTTAAAAATAAAGTTTATCTCCATTTACTTAAAGTAAGAGAAGGAGAGCCATGTATTATTCCGTTTGAAAACGAGCTAAAATATGGTAACTTAGTAGAAATAAATCTTGATGCAGAACCAAAAAAAGTAGTATTTAACAATTTTAAAGGCTGAATATATGAAACAATTTACTCTTGGATTTCCTAGCGAAAATGTTGATAAAAATAATACATTTAAGTCAAAATTCATAAAGGCTATTGCCGAAAAGTTCCCGTTTGCTAAATGGCATAATAATGAAAACGATAAGTTACATAGTATAGATTATATTGGTCCGAAGGATCGGTTGATATTTACTCTGGATGAAAAGCCGTATATTTCGGCATTTAACCGTCGTTTCTGGAACCCGCAAAACCTCAATGATATTAAGGAATTGTTTTATCCTCGTCCGTATAAAGTAAAGCATTACGATTATGTGGACATTAACGAAGCAATGTATACACTACGTAAGTATGCAGATGAATACTATGATTATCTTCGTGATCGCGGTTATGACTATATGCTCAATGGTCAGCCGGTTCGTGTATATCAGAATTTTGTACAGATTGGAAACACAATTATTCCGTTCAATCTCGATAACTACAATTTTTTGTTGAGTCCGAAATATAAAGAAACTACAAACATTATTATCAATCTCTATAAAGATTGTAATTTTTTTGAAGCTGCATAAAAATAAAATTTATCTTTACTAAATCATTACCAAAAATATTATCAGACATTATCAGATTATTTTAGTAAAGTACTAAAACATTTCATATATGTTAGTACTACCTAAAGAAAAGACATTACCTTGTAAAAATTCAATGAGGTTCGTTATATTCTTTGGAAGACCGAAAGCAGGTAAATCTTCAGCTATGGCTGCACTAGATTCTAATCTTATTATAGATTTAGAAAACGGTTATAAGAATTTATCTGCGTTGGTAATTCAAGCTAGAAATATCAACGATTTCGGAGAAATAGCAAAAGAGTTACAAGAAGAAATACAGAAAACTGGTAAATATCCTTATAAATATATAACAATCGATAATGCCACTCGATTGGAAGAAATGTGTATGGGTTATGCCATCACTCTCTATAAACAAACTCCTATGGGTAAAAATTACCAAGGTACAGATATCAGAACCTTACCGAATGGTTCAGGATATATGTATATTCGTCAAGCTGTTAGAAAGGTTATTGACATGTTTCGTACTTTATGTGAAACTTTAATATTAGTTGCACATACAAAAGACAGACAAATAAATATAGAAGGTCAAGAAATGAATGAAATGACTCTTGATCTTACTGGAAAACTTGGTGATATACTTTGTGGAGAAGCGGATGCCATTGGTTACGTTTATCGTAAAAAGAATCAGACAATTATCTCTTTTGAAGGTGGTGAATCTTCAGTAAGAGAAGCTCGCCCAGAACATCTGCGTGGCAAGAAAATCGTAATCGCAGAAAGCGATGAAAATAACAAATTAACATTTTATTGGGATAAAATATTTTTACCAGAATAACTAAAAACATTTAAGATATTATGGGATATAGTAAAGAAAAAGCCGTTAAAATTGAAGATTATAAGTCTAAATATATGCCTGTTGGCATTAATGAAAATGTACATCTTGCATCAGCATTAGTAAAAGAATCTCCAAATGGTAAACCTATTCTTGAGATTACTTTAGCTAATGAAGAAGAACAAACAGTAATTCAGACTGAATGGGAACCTCAAATGGCTTCTTGGATGAAAGGTCCAGAACAGTTAGAGGAACAGATGAATAAACAGTATAAGCGTATGCTGCAGTTATTGTTGTGCTTCTATAAAGATGAAGAAATTGATTTTAATGGAGAAAAATTTATCGATTTTGCTAATTATGTCGTTGACAAATTGAATAATGCAGATAAGAGTATCTTGCTTAGAGTAAAAGTAGTATATAATAAGAATGGTTATACTACTCTTCCTAATTCAGTTAGTCGTACATTCGTAGAGCCTATGAGTATTCCTAAGGAAGAATCAAAGATTGAAATCGATCCTAAATACGATATGATTACAAAACCAATTGTAGCAGATACAGAAGTAACAGTTACAACACCGTTTACAAACGCGGTTAGTTCTACTGAACCTATGACATTCTCAACTTCCACTACTACGGACACAACGGCAGATAGTAATTTGCCATTCTAAAATATATAAAGGGAACTTCGGTTCCCTTTATTTTTTAATCTCAAAATAAGAAAATAATATGGTAGAAATCGAAATAACAAAAAAACCCAAAAAATTAGCAAAAGTAACAAAATGTCCAAAATCTACCTCGCCTGATGCGAAAGATTTGGGTAGCGATACTTGCCCCGAATCTGAAGACAGTGCAGAAAGTACACAATCTTGTGAAAGCTCATCAGAAAACAAATCTAATATTCTTACAGATAAGTTGAATCCAGCTGATTTGGAAGAAGGAGATGTTTTCTATGGAACCGCAGCACACCAAGGTAAGAACAATAAAAATACAAAATCTCAAGGAATTTTTATGGTTCTTAAAGCAGAAAAAACTGGTAAGAATAAATCCAAAGTATTTACTATACAGGATATCTGTGGTAACATCTTTAAGAGCAATCAAGGTGGTATACACATTATTAAAATTGAAAAGGAACAGAAACGTAAACAAACTGAACAAAAAGCTCTAGAGCATTTTGGTAAAGAAGAAACACGTAAGAAATTCCTTGAAAAGAAACAAAAAGATGCTGAAAAGCAACAAGAAGAAATT
>ERZ1035025.588-NODE-588-length-23509-cov-6.450840_pt1 | contig 23509 bp, 19 predicted proteins | sample MGYA00520619_ERZ1035025 | MGnify/ENA primary metagenome ERZ1035025 (study PRJEB33766, sample SAMN09781742) | gut metagenome | biome: gut microbiome | host: Homo sapiens | place: Madagascar | study: EMG produced TPA metagenomics assembly of the PRJNA485056 data set...
AGGAGGTCGTAGAAGTGAGTATATATGATTATGATGAAGAGAAGGTAAGAAAGACATTAGCTGATGAAGCCCGCGAGGAGGGAGTTGCAGAGGGAATCGAGAAAGGTGAAACATTAACAAAAATCACTCTGATTATAAAGAAGGTGGAAAAATCCAAATCTCTTCCAACAATAGCATCCGAGCTGGAGGAAGAAGAGGCAGACATCAAACCAATCTATGATGCAGTTGTAGCGTCAGCGCCGGATTACGGCATAGAAGAAATCAAAGCAAAATTAAATATATAAGATACAGAGCAATGCTGGAAGATAGATTCTGGCATTGCTTTTTTTAATAATAAAAAAGTTGTGCAAAACTGCACCAATAGCTTTAAACCCAGTAAAATGGCATGCTTAAGTTAGCTTATGCTAATCAAATGCGCAATATAGTAAAAAGTTTGTGCAAAAATGCACGGAAAAACAGCTTGAATAGTAATTAATCAGATGATAAACTCACAATCGATACAAAGGTTAGCATTGACTAATAAATATTAGCACTGTATTAAATAAAGAACATGGAAAACGAAGAAAAAGTTATCAAAGTTTTGTAGGTAGAAACAGATTTGATTAATTAAAGAAAGGTTAAGAATCAATATGATGATTAATAAAAGGCTCATGGGTACTGTGAGCGAGAGTAAGAAGTATATAGCTGGCAATGTTGTGGCACAGTGGTGCTCGCTGGCAGCCAATATTGTGATGATGTCAGGCATAACAGCGCTGTTTGCGGCAGTGTATAACAAAACTTACAGCACAGATACACTTATAAGAACTGCAATATTGATTGCGGTTGCAGCGGTTGTGCGAGGCATATGCACAATAGTGTCATCTAGAATGAGCTTTCTGGCATCTAAGACAGTCAAGAAAACTTTAAGAGATAAGATATATGAGAAGCTCTTGTCACTTGGAAGTGCTTACAGAGAAAATGTACAGACATCAGAAGTTGTACAGGTGGCGGTTGAAGGCTGTGACCAGCTTGAGACATATTTTGGCGCATATCTGCCACAGTTTTTCTATGCAATGCTTGCACCGCTGACACTTTTTGTTGTGCTTTTATTCGTAAATGTGCCATCAGCAATAGTGCTTCTTATATGTGTACCTCTTATTCCTGTGTCAATTGCTGTTGTGCAGACATGGGCTAAGAAGCTTCTTTCCAAGTACTGGGGACAGTATACAGCACTTGGAGATACATTTTTAGAGAATCTCGAAGGGCTTACAACCTTAAAGATATATAAGGCGGATGAGTACAAGAATAAGCAGATGAATGAAGAGTCAGAGAAGTTCCGTAAGATTACAATGAAGGTGCTTACAATGCAGCTTAATTCTATAACTATTATGGATTTAATCGCATATGGCGGAGCAGCACTTGGTGTAATTATGGCGGCAACACAGCTTAAGGCAGGTCATGTAAGTGTTGTAGGCGCACTTCTTATAATACTGTTGTCTGCGGATTTCTTTATTCCGATGAGACAGTTAGGTTCATTTTTCCATATCGCAATGAACGGAATGGCTGCAAGTGACAAGATATTCAGACTGCTAGATATAGAAGGGAGCGACTCACAGTCAGGCAGGACATTTCCTTCAGATGCTTCAATAGTATGTAAGAATTTAAGCTTTGCATATAAGGACAATCCGGACAGAAAAGTCGTTAAGGGTGCAGACATAACATTTGCTAAAGGAACACTTACAGCACTTGTCGGTGAAAGCGGCTGCGGAAAGTCAACAATATCAGCAATTCTTATGGGAAGAAATAAGGGCTATGAAGGAAATGTGCTTGTTGGTGATACTGAGCTTTCGGATATAGACGAGAAAGAGATATTTAAGAATATTACATATATAAGCCATCAGAGCTTCCTTTTTAAAGGAACTGTAAGAGATAACCTTAAAATGGCAGGCGGTAACATAACTGATAACCAGATGTGGGACGCTCTTTCTAAGGTGAATTTAAGTAATTTCCTTAAGGCTGAGGATGGACTTGATACTAAGCTTAATGAGGGTGCATCTAACTTCTCAGGTGGTCAGAGACAGCGTCTTGCACTGGCGAGAGCGCTTCTGTATGACAGCCCTTACTATATATTTGATGAAGCAACATCTAATATCGATGTTGAGAGTGAAGATGTAATTATGAAGCAGATTGAAAGTCTGGCTGGGGAAAAGGGTGTTATTCTCATATCTCACAGACTTGCAAATGTTGTTAATGCAGGCAATATCTATGTAATGAACAGTGGAGTTGTTGCTGAGTCTGGAACTCATGAACAGCTTGTCAAGGCTGGCGGTGAATATGCCAAGCTCTGGGATGCACAGATGAGTCTTGAAAACTATGGATTAGGAGGTGTGCAGTAATGGATAAGAAGAAAAGAAGCGGATTCGCAGTAATGTGCGGACTTATCGGAATGGTGAAGCCGCTTGCCGGATTCATGACAATTGCCGTAATTATGGGAATAATCGGACACCTTATGGCTATATTCATAACAGTTTTCGGGGCAATTGCTGTGTTAAATGTGCTTGGGATTAAGATACATTTTTCATTAGGAGTAATCTTTGCAAGTGTGCTTATATTCGCACTTGTAAGAGGTGTGCTTAGATACGCAGAGCAGGCGTGTAACCATTTCATAGCATTTAAACTGCTTGCACTTATAAGAGATAAGGTATTTGCTTCATTAAGAAGGCTTTGTCCAGCAAAGTTAGAGGGCAGGGACAAGGGCGACCTTATATCAGTTATTACCTCAGATATTGAGCTTCTTGAGGTGTTTTATGCACATACAATATCTCCGGTTATCATCGCATTTTTTGTAAGCCTTATTATGTGTGTTTTCCTTGCACATATCAATCCTGTGCTTGCGGTTGTTGCGCTTGTGGCTTATGTGGCAGTAGGCGTGTGCGTGCCTGTATACATATCCAAGGCAAGTAAGGATACAGGACTTACATTCAGAACGAAATCAGGAGAATTAAGCAGCTTTGTGTTAGACAGCTTGAGAGGTCTTCCAGAGATTTTACAGTATAACTGCGGCATGAAAAGACTTGATGAGATGAATAGAAGAACTGACAGCTTATCAGAAGATGAGAGCAGGTTAAAGTCACTTACAGGAATTAACATGGCAGTTACTAATACGGTTATTCTTGTGGCAGACCTTGTTATGATAATTGTTTCATGTTCTTTATACGGCAAAGGTGCTGTCAGCTTTGCAGGTATATTAGTATCTGTAGTTGCAATGATGAGTTCTTTCGGACCTGTTGTTGCTCTTGCTAATCTTGGAAGTACATTGCAGAACACATTTGCAGCAGGAAACAGAGTGCTGGATATTCTTGATGAACAGCCGGTTACCAAGGATGTTACAGGCTGTGAGAACATTGAATTTAATGGCGCTGCTGCTGAAAATGTTACATTCTCATATGGAGAGGAAACTATACTTTCTGATGTATCAATTCCTGTTCCAAAGGGAAGCATTATCGGAATTTCAGGAAGAAGTGGAAGCGGTAAATCAACACTTCTTAAGCTTTTTATGAGATTCTGGAGTACTGATAAGGGAACTATAACGATTTCAGACAAATCAGTTGAGCAGATTAATACTGATAATCTTCGTTCAATGGAAAGCTTTGTGACACAGGATACACATCTGTTTAATGACACAATTAAGAACAATGTAAGAATTGCAAAGCTTGACGCAACAGACGAGGAGATAATCGAAGCGTGCAAAAAGGCTTCAGTACATGATTTCATATCAAAGCTTCCTGATGGATACGACACTAATGTCGGTGAGCTTGGAGACATGTTATCAGGCGGGGAGAAGCAGAGAATCGGACTTGCCAGAGCATTTTTACATGACGCACCATTCGTGCTGCTTGATGAGCCTACAAGTAATCTGGACAGTTTAAATGAGGCTATTATCCTTAAGTCTTTAAAGGAAGAAGGCAGGGGCAGAACTGTTGCACTTGTCTCACACAGACAGTCTACAATGCGTATTGCGGATAAGGTGTACTGCGTTGAGAACGGCAGGGTAAGCTGATATGGATAACAATGTTGAATTAAAGAGAGAACGCGAGAAACGCACGGTCTCGCTTATGATTTCAATATACTGCAGAAAAAAACATCACAATAAAGGTGCATTATGTGATGAATGTAAGGTGTTAAATGATTATGCAATACTAAGAAGTGACCGTTGTCCTTTCATGGAGAGCAAAACGTTCTGCTCTAACTGCAAGGTACATTGTTATAAGCCGGAAATGCGTGAGAAAATCCGTGAGGTTATGCGTTTTTCAGGTCCGAGAATGATATTTTATCACCCGGTCATGGCGGTAAGGCATGTAATTGAATCAAAGAAAGAGAAGAAAAGATTGGAGAATACTTAATGAATATAAAGAAAGCATTTTTTGTTGTGCTTGGCTGTTTAGGTCTTGGACTCGGAGCGCTCGGGGCAGTTCTTCCGCTGCTTCCGGCATTTCCATTCCTTATGCTTGCAGCATTCTGCTTTGCAAAAAGTTCAGAGAAACTGCACAACTGGTTTATATCCACTAAGCTGTATAAGAAGAATCTTGAAAGCTTCGTGCAGGGCAAAGGAATGACTGTGAAAACCAAGATTAGAATAATGGTTACGGTTACAATTCTTATGAGCATCGGATTTATTATGATGCATGCTGTGCCGGTTGGAAGAATTATCCTTGGTTTTGTATGGCTTTTCCATGTGCTGTATTTTATATTTGTAATCAAGACACTTAAAGTTGAGACTGAATAATAATAATCCTGACAGTTTATATGGCTGTCAGGATTTTTTACTTGCAAAATGCAGCTTAAAAGGGCAAAATATACTCGTATTATTTCATTAATTATTAATTGATTATTAAAGGTAAGAAAGAAGGATAGATATGGGACACGAGCTTACTAAGAATGATATCAAAAAGATGGAAGAAGAGATTGAGTACAGGATACATGAGGTAAGAAAGGCTGCGCTTGATGATGTCAAGGAGACAAGGGCTCAGGGTGATTTAAGTGAGAATTTCGAGTATCATGCAGCTAAAAGGTTTAAGAATAAGAATGAGAGCAGAATAAGATACTTGCAGAGAACTATTAAGAATGCGACTGTTATTGATGATTCATCAGCAGATGATGAGGTTGGCGTTAATAATACGGTTGAGGTATTATATGAGGATGATGAAAGTACTGAGACTATTAAGATTGTTACTACAATCAGGGCTGATTCGTTAAGTGGAATGATTAGTATAGAATCACCTCTCGGTAAGGCTCTTCTTGGACATAAGAAGGGTGACAGGGTACTTGTACAGGTTAATCCCCAGGTTGAATATTATGTTGTTATCAAGAATATATCTAATACTGATGATTCTGATGATAATATAACAAGTTATTAATAAAATATAAAATATATATTATCAAGTTGACATGATAGCGGCATACTTATATAATCTTAGTATACATTTGTTTGCGTAAGATTATTATAAGGGGTGCCGCTTTTGCAGTTTAATGAAGCACAGATTCAGGCTATACAACATAATAAAGGACCGTGTATGGTAATTGCAGGACCAGGTTCTGGAAAGACTACGGTTCTTACACACAGGGTAAGGTATCTTATTGACAGATGCGGGGTCAATCCGTCTGATATTCTTGTTATTACATTTACTAAGGCTGCAGCAGAGCAGATGAAGCTTAAGTTTAAGGGGCTGTCAGAGGGCAGAAGCTCAGCAGTAACATTTGGCACATTTCATGCAGTATTTTTTACAATACTTAAGGCTGCATATAATTATTCTGCTCGCTGCATTATTACGCCACAGGTACAGCATGAATTCGTGAAAGACCAGATGTGCAGGCTTGAACTGGAGTATGATGATGAGAAAGAAGCTGTGGCAGGAGTTTTATCTGAGATAAGCCGTGTTAAGGGTGAGGCTGTTAATATAGATGAATATGAGAGCATGTGTGTTCCACCACAGAGTTTCAGAATAATATACATGGCTTATGATGATATGCTTGTAAAAAAGCATCTGATTGATTTTGATGACATGATAGTATTGTGCCGTGAACTGCTGATGCAGAGAGAGGATTACAGGAGGGCATGGCAGAATAAATATAAATACATTTTGATAGATGAATTTCAGGATATTAATAAGGCACAGTTTGATGTTGTGAGGATTCTAGCTGATGGATACAGGAATCTTTTCGTGGTTGGAGACGATGACCAGAGCATATATGGATTCAGAGGTTCTGCACCACAGATAATGTTAGATTTCAATAAGTATTACAGTGATGCGGTAAGAATTGATATGTGTATTAATTACAGGTCAACTGGCAATGTTGTGCTTGCTTCAAGGGCTGTGGCAGAGGAGAATGAGCATCGTTATTATAAAGATATAACGACGAACAATGCACAGGGAGATTCTGTATCTATATATGAATTTAACAGTCTGAATGATGAGAAAGCATTTCTTGTATCAGAGATAAGAAGGCTGATTGATGCTGGAATAGCTGCTGATGATATTGCTGTGTTATCAAGAACTAATGTGATTGGCAATATGTATATGTCAAGGCTTGAATGTGATGGGATTCCATGCTGCGATTATTCGGTAGTACAGGATATATATGAGCACTGGATAAGTAAGGATATTCTTACATATATAAGGATTGCACTTGGCAGCAGGGAAAGAATGGATTTTCTGCGGATTATTAATAAGCCGCTCCGATATATAAGCCGTTCATATATTACACAGCCGGCAGATATTAACGCATTGAAGAGATGCTGTGAGGGAAATGAACAGATAAGTGAACAAGTGGAAAAGCTGATGTCTGATATTAGTATGATAAGAAGTATGTCTCCATTTGCAGCTGTTAATTATATAAGAAAGGGTGTTGGTTATGATGAGTATATAAGAAATTATATATATGAACACAAGGCTGATAAGGAAGAATTATATTATGTGCTTGATGAACTGGCACACAGGGCTTCGCAGTATATGAGTCTGTCACAATGGCTGGACGGTATTACAGAATACATCAGGCAGTGTGATAAAGACAGACAGAATAATACAGCAGACGGTGTGCATATGCTTACAATGCACGGCTCTAAAGGTCTTGAATATAAGATTGTACTGGTAATGGATGTCTGTGAGGGAATAATACCGTATAATAAGGCGGTTCTTGATGAGCAGATAGAAGAGGAGAGGAGACTTTTTTATGTTGCGATGACAAGGGCAAAAGAAAAGTTGTATCTTCTGTACCCCAAGCAGAGGTATAACAAAGATACAACCCGTTCACGCTTTATAGAGGAGATTCTTACTGCTCGTTATCCTCTTCTTCGTACAGATCTTCATACTCCATAGCATCTAATTCCTCGTCAAATGCTTCAGATACAAGCTCATATTCTTCATCAGATTCAATATTCTCAAGTACAGGTTCGTTGTCGCCTTCAACCTTGTATCTGTAAAGATATACCTCATCGTTGTCTGCAGCTTCACCCTCAAGTGGAAGAAGTGCGATATAGTCGTTATCTCCAGCAGGGAATATGCGTATTATTGCACATTCACATTCTGTGTTACCGTCAAGCATGAGAGTTACTGTGTTATATTCCTGATTATTATTCTCCATAATGTCTCCGTTCTGCCAGTAATGGCTTTAGTATTTTCTCTACTCTAACAAATATTATGTATAAAAGCAATGAAAATAAAGAAAAAACACTTGCCATTTTATTATCTAAGGTGTATATTATGCATAAGTTAATAATTTAAGTCAAAGGGGACGATTTTAGCAGCAACGCTAGGATTGTCCCCTTTTTGGTTAAATTAATAGCACTAAACAATGAATATTATAATCTGGAGGTTCACGCCATGGATAAAATCGATAAGAAGATAATTACATTATTACAGCAGAATGCAAGAATGCCATTAAAGGCACTCGCCGAGAATGTTTTCCTTTCATCACCGGCTGTTTCAGCAAGAATTGAAAGGCTTGAGAAGGAAGAAATTATTGAAGGATATGAAGTTAAGATTAATCAGTTAAAGCTGGGATATCATATCACAGCATTTATTAATCTTGAAGTTGCTCCTGTACAGAAACCGGATTTCTATCCATTTATCAAGTCATGCCCTAATGTTGTTGAATGCAACTGTGTAACAGGTAATTATTCAATGCTATTAAAAGTTATGTTCCCAAGCACCATGGAACTTGATACATTTATCGGCCAGCTTCAGAAATTCGGAAGAACAAGCACACAGATTGTGTTCTCAACACCTGTTGCGCCAAGAGGTATTGATGTTAATCAGGAGATGCCTACAGATAATTAATCAAAAGTTCATAATTATTTCACCTATTAGCACTGTCAGACACTTGCTGTTCTGGCAGTGTTTTTGTTATAATTATCTTAGTCTAAATTTCGTGTTACGAGGAGGTATTATGAGTAAGGCTTCAGATATATTAGATAATGTAAGTAAGGTGATTGTGGGAAAGAGAAATGTTTCGGAATTGGTTCTGACAAGTATTATTGCCGGTGGACATGTTCTTCTTGAAGATGTTCCGGGAACAGGAAAGACTATGATGGCGAAATCATTTGCCAAAAGTATAGATGGTGAATTTTCAAGAATTCAGTTTACACCAGACCTTTTGCCGTCTGATATAACAGGCGTACATGTGTATAACCAGAAAGAGGGGGAGTTCGTATTCAGAAGAGGTCCTGTATTTGCTAATGTTATTCTTGCTGATGAGATTAACAGAGCAACACCGAGAACTCAGTCGGCACTTCTTGAGTGTATGGAAGAACATCAGGTTACTGTTGATGGAGAATATTCTAAACTGGCAGAACCTTTTATAGTAATTGCAACGCAGAATCCAATTGAAACAGCAGGAACATATCAGCTTCCAGAGGCACAGCTTGACAGATTCCTTATGAAGATTAATATGGGCTACCCGGAAAAAGATGATGAGGTACTCATTCTTAACAGATTCCTCACATCTAATCCAGAAATAACTCTTGAAAAAGTGGCAACATGTGAGGATATTATTGCAATGAAGGAAGATGCTAAGAATGTATACATTCATCCGGTGCTTATTGAGTATATTGTTGAACTTGCAAGAATGACAAGAAATGAAGAAAATGTATTAACAGGTGTCAGTCCAAGAGGAACACTTGGCATGCTGAATGCTGCAAGAGCATATGCGTATGTTGCAGGCAGAGATTATGTTGTACCAGAGGATATTAAGATTTTGGCACCATATGTATGGGCACACAGACTGGTTTTACAGACTGGTTTTATGAACAGAGATAATAAAGAACAGATCATAGGCAATGTTGTCTCGAAAACAGCAGTTCCTACTGAAGATTGGAATAGATAATGAATGTTTTGTTAATGCTTTTAGGTGTACTGATTGTGTACATTGCTGTAAAGCTTGTGTACAGATATAACTGGAATAAAAATCTTACAGTGAGTCTTGAATTTGATAAAAAGCATGTGGTTAAGGATGATATTGTTAATATTACAGAAGTTGTTACTAATGCCAAGAGGCTGCCACTTCCTTGTATTAATCTTAAATTTCAGGCTGCAAGAGAATTGCTTTTTACAGGTTCAGATACTAATTCAAGCGTATCGGATAAGACTTACCGTAATGATGTATTTTCGCTTCTTTCTAATCAGAGAATTACAAGAAAGGTTCCTGTCAGGTGCACAAGAAGGGGCGTTTACAGCATTTCAGGTCTTGAGATTGTATTCTCTGGCTTGTTTATGAATGAAATTAATGTTCTAAAGACTGGTAATAACTATGAAATAACAGTATATCCAAAACCGGCAGACCCGACAGTGTTAAAACCAGTGAACAGCAGGATTACAGGAGAAGCAGAACGGAAAAAATATATGCTTGAAGATCCATTTGTATTCAGGGGGATAAGAGACTATACGGGTAATGACAGCCTTAAGAATGTCAACTGGAAGGCAACGGCAAGAACCGGCAATCTTATGGTTAATGAATATGATGAGTCTGTCAGCCGGAATGTATGCATTCTGCTAAATCTCGAAGAAGACGGAGTGTTAAGGTATGATGCGGTTGACGAACAGGCTATAAGTATTGCAGCAGGAATATCACAGATGCTAATTGCATGTGGAATAAATGTTTCAATGCTCAGCAATGGATGTGATGTTGATACAAAGAGTCCGGTTGTAATAAATAATGGTTCTGGAATAGGACATCTCAATAATATTAATACTGCACTTGCAAGGATTGATACAGGAATTACTATGGAAGAATACTCTGCTATGCTTGAAAAAATTCTTGAGCCGGATAATATGAGAATAGAAAGTGAATATGTATATGTTTTAATCTCTGCAAGCAGAAGAAAGAAATTGCAGAGTGTTATTAATAAAATCAGCAGGCTTCAGGCAGATATGGTATGGATTGTACCACATTTTCCAGGAGATGATTATGGACTGGAATTATGTGATTTTGAGCCGGTTGGATGGGAAGTTAAGTAAGGAGAAGCAATATGAGTGAGTCTGTTGCGCGTTCAGGAAATAAAACATTATATGTAGCGCGGTCAGTTGTGGAATTACTTAGTCAGTGTGTTGTTTTTATGGCATTTGCTGCAATGATAATTCTAGGGGTTGTTAAAAAGTCTGATGAATATATTTTATACGCCGCACTGGTCACTATTCCTGTAGTCATTACATTTTTTGCAAGAAAATATATAACGTCGTTGTTTCTTTTTGTAATGATTCATATAGTACTTATTGCAGCAGCAATTATGCTTGGAAGAACAGATGCTGAAAGTACGGCATATTTTGTAAGTGTGTTTGTTGTATGTGTACGATCTGTAAGTGTAAGGATTGCTAATGTAAGAAAAACTGAATATATGAAGGAGTCGCGGTTCAGCACTAAAACAGAAGATGTTAATGATGATGAAAAGAAAGCGGTAATGCAGACTACAGAGAGAATGTCAGTGGTGTATTGCATTGTTATGATTGTTGGAAGTACATTTGGAGGACAGAATGGCAGTACAAAACTTGTAAGTTTTGAATCATTGATGTTTGCCCTTTTTATAATTCTTTTCCTTATAGGGAATCAGCTTAAAGGAGTTAATGATTTATTTATAAGTAATACAGGTAAATCTGAATTCCCAGCAAGAAGAATAACAGGCATTAATATGGCAACTGTGGCTGTTGTAGCTGTATTAATGATAATGGGAATGCTTCTGTTCTACAGAGGAGATGGTGGTAATATATTTGCACTGATGGGAAGTATTTTAGGTGTAGTATTCAGACCGCTTCTTAAATTGCTGCTCATGCTTATGAAAGAAAATGACGAAGCTCTGCCTCAGCAGCCAACTCAACCAATCAATAAGGATGATGCTTTGTATGACGAAACAGAGATAAAAGAATATGCGGATAATCCTGTTATGCAGGCAGTTTTCGTTGCTTTCACAGTGGTTATTATTACAGGGTTAATGATTGCTGTTATATATGTTATTGTAAGATATGCGAGAAAGTTCAAGGAATCAAGGGATGATAATGGAGATGAGGTTGAATTCATAGGAACAGGCAGGCATGAAAGAAAAATCAGAAGGTCTAAGCGTGCTGTGGAGAAAACCAATCTTGCGGTTAATATGCAATATAGAAAAGCATTTAAAAAGGCAGCGATGCTGGATAAGAGAAAAGAAAAGATGGCTGCAAACAGTTTGGTTTATATGCAGCCTGAGGATATCACAAGAAATAATATTACTTCAAATGCTGCGACTGCTGAAAGAATTACAAGAAGTTATGAAAAAGCCAGATATTCTGATAAGAATATTTCCAAAGAAGAACTTGAATTTATGCTTGACTTTATAAAAAATGACAAGTATAATAAGCGTACATAATAAGTAAATGCTGTGAAGAGGACTATTAGATAGGAACCAGAGTCAGAGAACTGCCGGGTGGTGCGAGGCAGTCGAAGGAACTTATTGAACTCGCCTTGGAGCTGCTACCTGAAATCATTATGAGAAGTAGGAGTAGCCGGAAGCCAACCGTTATAGTGGACAGAATATAATGCAGCACATTTGTTGTACGTATTCAGTGAGTGCATAGCATAGCTATGAAGAAGAGTGGTAACGCGTGAGATTTATCTTTCGTCTCTTTGGGTAGAATTGCCCATGGACGAAAGATTTTTTTATGCTTATCTTTAAGGAAGCCTTTACTTATTAACAATACATATTTATATTTTCAGGAGGTTTTAGGAATGTTTGATTACAGACAGTATGAAAGAGGCTATTTTATGCCACCAGTTAAGTGTAATGACTGGGTTAACAAGGAGTATGTTGATAAGGCACCAATTTGGTGTTCGGTTGATTTAAGAGATGGTAACCAGGCTCTTGTTGAACCTATGAGCCTTGATGAAAAGCTTGAATTCTTCCAGATGTTAGTTGAAGTTGGATTTAAGGAAATTGAGATTGGTTTCCCTGCTGCTTCTGAGACAGAATATGAGTTCTGCCGTACACTTATTGAGAAGAATATGATTCCTGATGATGTTACAATACAGGTACTTACACAGGCAAGACCACATATTATCAAGAAGACATTTGAAGCTGTAAAGGGTGCTCCAAGAGCAATCGTTCATGTATATAATTCTACTTCATTAGCTCAGAGAGAACAGGTATTCAAGAAGTCTAAGGAAGAAGTTAAGCAGATTGCTATTGAAGGTGCTAAGTTATTAAAGGAACTTGCTGAAGCTGATGGAGGAAACTTCCTTTTCGAATATAGTCCAGAGAGCTTCACAGGAACAGAACCAGAGTATGCACTTGAGGTGTGCAACGCAGTTGTTGATATCTGGCAGCCAACTCCTGATAAGAAATGTATCATCAATCTTCCTGCTACAGTAGAAATGTCGCTTCCACATGTATTTGCAAGTCAGATTGAATATATGTCTAAGTATATGCACAACAGAGAGAATGTTATTATTTCTCTTCATCCACATAATGACCGTTCGACAGGTGTTGCTGATGCAGAGTTAGGACTTCTTGCAGGAGCAGACAGAATTGAGGGAACACTTTTTGGTAATGGTGAGAGAACAGGTAATGTTGATATTATTACACTTGCGATGAATATGTATATGCAGGGTGTTAATCCTGAACTCGATCTTTCTGATATGCCACATCTTGCAGAAGTATTTGAAAGACTTACACAGATGAAGATTGATGACCGTCATCCATGGTGTGGTAAGCTTGTATTTGCAGCTTTCTCAGGTTCACATCAGGATGCTATATCTAAGGGAATGCATTACAGAATAGAAAATGATCCTAATAAATGGACAGTTCCATATCTTCCAATTAATCCAGAAGATGTAGGACGTACATATGATTCGGATGTTATCAGAATTAACAGCCAGTCTGGTAAGGGCGGTGTTGCTTATGTTCTTGAACATAATTATGGAATGGTTGTTCCTAAGGCTATGAGAGAAGATCTGGGTTATGCTGTTAAAGATGTATCGGATGTTAATCATAAGGAGCTTTCAGCAGATGAAGTTCTTGAGATATTTGAGAAGAGATATAAGAAATACACACCAGTATTCAAGATTTCTGAAGTACATTTCAAGCAGATTAATGGAATACAGACAGTTGTAACTATTAATGAGAATGGTGAGAAGTACAATGTTGAAGATGGCGGTAATGGTCGTCTTGATGCTGTAAGTAATGCTCTTGCCAGCCACTTTGGAAAGCCTTGCGATATCTTCTGTTATGAAGAACATTCATTAAAGAAGGGTTCTGATTCTAGTGCCATTGCATATGTTGGTATTACAGGAGAGGATGGAAAGAATTACTTTGGTATTGGTATAGACCATGATATCATCAGAGCTTCTATTGATGCATTAGAGTCAGCTATGAACAGAAGTCTTGAAGCTTAATATATTATTTAATTGAATAATCTGTAATAGTACCCATGTCCTTAACGTATACTAGAATGATAACGATTAAGGAACATGGGTTATTTTATTTATGTAGAATTAAAAAATCCCCCTCAAAGGGGGAAGCGGTACTATAGTACTAATGCTATTATACGCTTGTGGGGAGAAAATATAGTTAAAGGGGTAAAACTATTGATTCAAACATTTCGGAGGGATGGTAATGTTTTTAAGAAAACGATTAAGTAGTCTGAGTGCAAAGTCGAAGAAAATTATTAGTGGTGTTCTTGTTGCAGCAATGGTTGCTGGTTCTGTGATTGTAGGAACTTCATTAAAGGCTGGGGCATATTCTAAGACACAGGATGTACTTGATGAACTGTTAGGAGCAGCTAAGCCATATGGTGTGGTTGCAGAAGAATTTAAGAACGCTAATCATAATCAGACATGTTTTGCAACCAATAATCTTGTCATAACAGACCAGTGGCTGAGTGCCTGGCTGGATATGAGTGTTGGAACAACTTATATCAGAAGTTTTGATAACACAGGTTCGGCTGAGGTGTTTATTGACAGGAATGCATTTAATAATCTTGTTCTAGGAACAGATTATGATTATGTTCCGACGGAGAACAAGTATTATATTAAAGGTGTTGACGGAAAAAGAACAGGGGCTGCCATTAACGTCAACAACTGTAAAGATACAATCAATGTTTATTATGCTGAAGATTATATGGACGTAACTGCAGCACTTGATAAGGTGTATAACAATTTTAAAGAATATGCAGATATTTCTGATGAAGAAGCTGACATCGTTATCAAAGCTAATGATGAGAAAAAGATTGATCTTTCATCATTTAAGGATAAGCAGATTGTAGTTGTTAATATGTACGCAAGTAATTATACAGACTGGCAGGGCAATGAAGTATCAACTTATTATGGAGAAGGTCAGTTAAGTATAACTAATAAGGCTGATGGTCAGTTTGTTATTATGAATCTTTTAGGTGCAGATGGAGATGCAGAGGTTAAGAGATTCAGTGTTAATGGAAAGTATTCTGGTGGATTAACAGATGTTGATATATCTGATACAGTAATATTTAATGCTGTTAATGTTTCAGGTAAGCTCAACATGGGGGAGATAAGTGGTATTGTAGTTGCTCCAAGAGCTGATGTTACTCTTACATCAACATGCAACGGAAGAGCAATTGCAAAGACATTCGTTAATACTAATGGTCAGATGCATTTCATATCTGATTGCCAGCAGGAAGGCACAACAGCAAAGGAAACTGCTGCTGAGACAAAGGCTGATGAGTCCACAAAGGTTGATGAAGAGACTAAGGTAAATGAGACAACAAAGGCAGCTGAAGAAACTAAGGTGAATGAGACAACAAAGGCAGCTGAAGAAACTAAGGTGAATGAGACAACAAAGGCAGCTGAAGAAACTACAGTAAGTGATACAACAAAGGCTGATGCAGTAATTAAAGCTGATGATACAACAAAAGCTGAAGAGTCGATAAAGACAGGGGATGCGACTAAGAAAGCTGATGATATATCAGACACAGATGTTACTAAGAAGAGAGGCGAAGTTGCTGGAGATGAAGAACTGGTAACAGGAAAAGACGGAGTGGCAATTGATGGTTCAAGAGTAAGAAAGAATGGTGAAGTTGCTGCTGATGAAGAAGTTGTAAAGACAGGTGACAACAATCATGTCTGGGTATATGTTATAGTTCTTGTAGCAGCAGTTGTTATATTCGGAACAGTTATTGTTATAAGCAAGAAGAATAATAAGAAATAATATTTACTATTAATGATTATTAAGGCACAGCATATATTGTTGTGCCTTTTTTATTGGAGTGGTATTGAAGCACTCTGTTTTTTTATGCTATAATGCAATATGTATGAGTCAAAGTAGGCTCTGAACACAAAATACAGTGAAGAACAAGGAGATGGAAGTTTTATGAAACATTTGATACTTGCATCGGGTTCACCAAGACGAAGAGAATTAATGAGTCAGGTAGGACTTGATTTTACTGTTGTTACAAGTGATGCAGATGAGAATATTAAAGAGATGGAGCCGGAAGATTATGTAAGAGAATTATCTTCTGTTAAGGCACAGTCTGTATTAGAGCAATATGCTGATAAAGAGGATTCTGTAATCGTCATAGGTGCAGATACTATTGTTTACCATAAGGGAGAGATTCTTACCAAGCCGAAGGATGAAGAGGATGCATTCAGAATACTTAAGTCTTTAGAGGGTGAGATTCATCAGGTGTATACAGGAGTAACTATATGCAGTGCACACAAGAATGTAAGCTTTTACGAAAAAACTGATGTATGGGTATATGATATGACGGATGAAGAAATCAGGGATTACATAAGTACAGGAGAGCCTATGGATAAGGCTGGTGCATATGGTATTCAGGGGAAATTCGCAGCATACATTAAGGGTATTGAAGGCGACTATAATAACGTTGTCGGTCTGCCAGTTGCAAGACTTGTACATGAACTTAAAGTATTTTAAGGAGAAAACATATGGTTAAATTCGTAGCAAGTGACCTTGATGGGACACTGCTTCTTAACGGAGCACAGAGCGTTGATGAATCGGCTATACAGTATATCAATAAACTTGTTGACAAAGGCGTTATATTCGCACCGGCTAGTGGCAGGCAGATAACGAGTCTTAAGAGACTTTTTGGTGCTGTCAGTGATAAGCTTGCATATATTGCAGAGAATGGTGCTCTTGTGGAATACAAGGGTGAAACTATTGGAAAGACTGCTATGGATAGGAAGCTTGCGTTAGAGATAATTGAGGATGTAATTGAGCAGCCTGATTGTGAGGTGCTTGTATCAGGAGAACATACGGCATATATTAAGCCTAAATCTGAAGAATATTATTACAGAATGACCAAGGTGGTCAATTATCATACTACATTAGTCGATAAGTTTGCTGACATTGATGAGGATATATTAAAGATAGCTGTGTGTGATATGACAGGAATTAAGAACTCTAAAGATCATTTTATTAACAAATGGAGTGATAAGGCTTCAGTATTTGTATCAGGAGAACTTTACTTAGACCTTATGGATACTAATGTCAATAAGGGTAGAGGAATTGAGCAGATACAGAAATATTTCAGCTTAAAGCCTGAAGAATGTATGGCATTTGGTGATAATTATAATGATATCGCTATGTTGGACAAGGTATATTATTCATATGCTATGGAGAAAGCTGTAGAAGATGTTAAGAAACACGGGCGTTTCGTAACAGGATGGGTAGAAGGAACATTAAGAGAGCAATTTAAGGATATAAGATAAGGAGATTTAAGTTATGGATAAACATATTGATGAGTGTGCGAAGGTGTTTTTAAGAGATCAGAAACAGCTTTTCGATGAGCCTGTTGCATATGATTTAGAGGATGCTAAGGAATTCTTAGAGGACTGTATGGCAGTATACTGCAAGGATATTAAAGAGTTAAGAGAAGTTATGGATGATGAAGGTATGGATGTATCTGATTTAAGCAATGATGAGCTTCTTGAGCAGTTAGAAGTATTCAAGCTTGATAATGGCGGATATTTCTTCGTGGAAGGATAGTACAGATGCGTATAACTGTTGTGTGTGTAGGTAAGATTAAGGAAAAGTTTTATACCCAGGCAGTTGATGAGTATTCCAAGAGACTTTCAAGATATTGTAAGTTGGATATAGTTGAACTGGCTGATGAGAAAACACCGGATAATGCAAGTGATGTTGTCAATGAACAGATTAAGAATAAGGAAGGGGAGAGAATCCTTTCTGCTATTAAAGATGATGCTTATGTATGTGCACTTGCAATAGAAGGAAAAATGCTTGATTCTGTTGAACTATCAGAAAAGATTGACAGACTTGGAATAGAAGGAACAAGTAACATAACATTTGTAATAGGAGGCTCTCTGGGACTTGCAGATGCAGTACTTAAGAGAGCTGATTATAAGCTGAGTTTTTCAAGGATGACATTTCCACACCAGCTTATGAGAGTTATTCTTTTGGAACAGATATACAGGGCTTATAGGATTATGAAGAATGAGCCATATCACAAATAATTAAAGAGGATAGAATATGAAAAGAAGAAAAAAACCATTTATTATATTAGCAGTTATTCTTGTTGTTGTTTTATTGGTTGCAGGATATATTAAGTTCTTTAATGGACATCTGATATATTTCACAACAGGAATGAAGAGCGGTGAGCTTATTAAGACAGCAGGACAGAAGACAACTTATACATGCGAAGCAGATATTCTCATGTCTGATGTGAAGAAGGAATATGAGGAAATGTTTGGCAGTAATATATGGAGAGAGAAAATTGGTGATGCTGATTTTGAAAGCTATATTAAGGACCAGATTAAGAGTAAGTTAATGCGCGTCAAGGCTATGAATGTTAAGGCTAAGGAACGCGGTGTTGTGCTTGGAAGAGAAGAAAAAGATTCTGTGGGTAAGGCTGTTGATGCATTTTACAATGAATTAACAGAATCACAGATAAGCAGTACAGGAATAACTAAGGATAAACTGAATACAATGTTTACTGAATTCGCAATAGCACAGAAACTCTACGATGACCTTACTTCAAGCATGGATATTGAAGTAAGCGCAGATGAGGCAAGAGTTATTGATATCCAGTATATTGTATCAGATTCAGAGGAAGATATTAATAAAGCATATAATCTTGTGAATTCAGGAAGTTCATTCTTTGCTGTTGCCAAGGAATACAATGCGGACGGCGAGTATGAGTACGAACTGAAACGTGGCGAGATGGATGCAGCATTTGAAAAAGCAGCATTCAATCTGTCTACTGGTGAGATGAGCAGTATAGTTGAGGCAGCAGGCAGATATTACATTATAAGATGTACATCGGATAATGATAAGGCTAAGACCGAGGTTAATAAGTCTGCAATTCTTGAAAAGAGAAAGTTAGAGCAGTTTAATGCTGATTTTGAGAAATATGAAGCTGATATATATATGGAATTTAATAACAGTGAATGGAAGAAGTTAAGTATTCAGGATGCGTATACGTTGGGAAGCAGCTTTGAAGATACTTTCAATGCGTATTTTGGAAAGTAAAGAGGAGAGTAATTAATAATGGCAGCTAATAAATATGATGCTAACAGTATATCAATACTGGAGGGTCTTGAAGCGGTAAGAATGAGACCTGGTATGTATATTGGAAGTGTCGGAACAAAAGGTCTTAATCATCTTATATATGAGATTGCAGATAATTCAGTGGATGAGCATCTTGCAGGTTTTTGTACACAGATAAATGTAACTCTTAATGATGATGGAACAGCAACTATCAAGGATAATGGACGAGGTATTCCTATTGGAATCCATCCTAAAGCCGGAATACCTGCGGTTGAGGTTGTATTTACGGTACTTCATGCAGGCGGCAAGTTCGGAGATGGCGGATATAAGATATCAGGCGGACTTCACGGCGTTGGTGCATCTGTAGTTAATGCACTTTCTGTATGGCTTGAGGTTGAGATAAGAGTTGATGGTGGTGTGTACAAGCAAAGATACGAGCGTGGAAAAGCAACAGCGCCGCTTGAAAAGATTGGTACATGCAGAAAAAATGATACTGGTACAACTGTTACATTTCTTCCTGATGGAGAAATATTTGAAAAGACAAGATTCAAGGCAGACGCGATAAAGAGCAGGCTTCATGAGACTGCATATCTTAATCCCGGGCTTACAATTGAGTTTGAGGATAAGAGAAAGGGCAGTGAAGATAAGGAAACTTTCCATGAGCCTGACGGACTTAAGGCGTATATCAAAGACCTTAACAATGGCAAAGAGACCGTATGTGATATCGTCTACTTTAAGAAGAAACAGGAAGACATTGAGGTTGAAGTCGCATTCCAGTTTGTTAATGAATTTGAGGAAAATATTCTTGGTTTCTGTAATAACATATACACTCAGGAGGGTGGAACACATATTACAGGCTTTAAGACCAAGTTTACAATGATTATTAACCAGTATGCGAGAGAGCTTGGCATCTTGAAGGATAAGGATGCGAACTTTACTGGTCTTGATGTAAGAAATGGTATGACTGCAGTTGTTGCAGTTAAGCATCCTGCACCAAGATTTGAGGGACAGACCAAGACCAAGCTTGATAATCCTGATGCTGGTACAGTTGTTGCAAATGTAACAGGAGACGAGGTACAGCTTTATTTTGACAGACATTTGGACGACCTTAACGCTGTAATTGCATGTGCCGAAAAATCTGCGAAGATAAGAAAAGCAGAAGAAAAGGCTAAGACAAATATGCTTACAAAGCAGAAGTTCTCTATAGACAGCAACGGAAAGCTTGCCAACTGTGAGAGCAAGAATCCGGATGAATGTGAGGTATTCATTGTAGAGGGAGATTCAGCCGGAGGTTCAGCAAAGACTGCAAGAAACAGAAGAACTCAGGCGATTCTTCCAATCAGAGGTAAGATTCTTAATGTTGAGAAGGCGAGTATTGATAAGGTACTTGCCAATGCCGAGATTAAGACAATGATTAATTCATTCAACTGTGGATTCTTAGAGGGCTACGGCAATGACTTTGATATCAGTAAATTAAGATATAATAAGATTATTATCATGACTGATGCCGATGTGGATGGAGCACATATTGATACACTGCTTCTTACATTTTTCTACAGATTCATGCCAGAGCTTATTAATCAGGGACATGTATATATTGCCACACCACCTCTTTATAAGGTTGTTCCTAAGAAGGGCGAGGGTGAATATCTATATGATGACAAGGCACTTGAGGATTACAGAAAGAAGCATACGTCAGGAACATTTACACTTCAGAGATACAAAGGTCTTGGAGAGATGGATCCTGACCAGTTATGGGAGACAACTCTTAATCCTGAAACAAGAATTTTAAAGCAGGTTGAGATTGAGGACGCAAGGCTTGCAACTGAGGTTACAGCAATGCTTATGGGTACAGATGTACCACCTAGAAGAGAATTTATATATACTCATGCTAATGAAGCTGAGATTGATGCGTAAAAGCTAAAGGAGTAGAAAATGGCTGAGAAGATTATAAGGACTGAGTATTCTGAGGTTATGCAGAAGTCCTATATAGATTATTCCATGAGCGTTATTACAGCGAGAGCACTTCCTGATGTAAGGGACGGTTTAAAGCCGGTACAGAGAAGGGTGCTGTATGCCATGGACCAGTTGGGGCTTAATTACGACAAGCCTCACAGAAAGTCTGCACGTATCGTTGGTGATACAATGGGTAAATATCATCCACATGGTGACAGTTCAATATATGAGACACTTGTTGTACTTTCACAGGATTTTAAGAAGGGTATGGCGCTTGTTGACGGACACGGAAACTTCGGTTCTATCGAAGGTGACGGAGCTGCCGCCATGCGATATACAGAAGCTAAGTTAAAGAAGTTCACACAGGATGTATATCTTGCTGACCTTGATAAAAATGTTGTTGATTTCGTGCCTAACTTTGATGAGACAGAAAAAGAGCCTGAGGTTCTTCCTGTAAGAGTGCCTAATCTGCTTGTAAACGGTGCAGATGGTATTGCTGTTGGTATGACAACGAATATCCCTCCACACAATCTTTCAGAGGTTGTCGATGCAGTATGTGCATATATGGATAATGAGGATATCACAACAGATGAGCTTATGCAGCTCTGCCCGGGGCCGGATTTTCCTACAGGTGGAATTGTAATTAATAAAAGCGAGCTAGGTGCAATATATGAGACTGGAACAGGTAAGATTAAGTTAAGAGGCAAGGTTGTATTCGAGCCTGCCAAGAACCGTTCTGAGAAGGACAAGCTTGTTATTACAGAGATTCCATACACAATGATTGGTGCTAACATAGGTAAATTCATATCTGATGTTGTAAGTCTTATAGAGACTAAGAAAACTACTGATATTGTCGACATTTCCAATGAATCTTCTAAGGAAGGAATAAGAATTGTCCTTGAACTTAAGAAGAATGCTGATGTTAAGAATCTTGAAAATCTTCTTTACAAGAAGACCAAGTTGGAAGATACATTTGGCGTAAATATGCTGGCTATCGTTGATGGAAGACCTGAGACCTTAGGTATCAAGGATATAATAAGACACCACATTAACTTCCAGTATGAGCTTGCTACAAGAAAGTACACAACACTTCTTGAAAAGGAGAAGGCTAACAGGGAGATTAAAGAAGGCCTTATAAGAGCGTGTGATATTATTGACCTTATTATCGAGATATTACGAGGCAGTGCTAATCTTAAGATGGCTAAGGACTGCCTCGTCAATGGTAATGTCGAGGGAATCAAGTTCAAGTCAGAGCAGTCAAAGAATCAGGCTGCAGGTCTTGATTTCACAGAAAGACAGGCTGGCGCAATATTAGAAATGCGTCTGTACAAGTTGATTGGTCTTGAAATTCTTAATCTTCAGAAGGAATATGATGAATGTGTCAAGAAGATTGAGAAGTATGAAAAGATACTTGGCAGCAGAAAAGAGATGGCTAAGGTTATCAAGTCTGACCTTCTTAATATTAAGAAGGAATATGGTGTTGAAAGAAGAACTGTAATTGAAGACGGCGAAGCTGCTGTATTCGAGGAAAAGAAGATTCCAGAGATGGAAGTTATGTTTATTATGGACAGATTCGGATATGCAAGAACTATTGATATGGCTGCATTTGAGAGAAATAAAGATGCTGTATTTAATGAGAACAAATATGTCATTCCGGTAATGAACACAGATAAAATATGCATATTTACTGATACGGGAGACATGCACCAGTTAAAGATAAAGGATCTGCCATTCACTAAGTTCAGAGATAAAGGCACACCGATTGATAATCTGTGTAACTATGACAGCTCTAAGGAGATAATTGTGTACATTACTCCATTTGAACGACTTAAGAATCAGAAAATGCTTTTTGTCACAAGACAAGGAATGATGAAGCTTGTAGACAGCGAAGAATTCCAGGTTGCAAAGCGTACAGTTGCATGTACAAAATTAGCAGATGACGACAAGCTAATCGGAATGTATTCAACAGACGCAAGAGTAGAGATTTATTCAAAGTTCTCACTTGATGGAGAAATCAAGGAAGAAGAGGTTGTCGAGAGCAACCAGAATGTAATTGTACAGACAGAAAACGGCGTATTCTTAAAATTCCCGTTAACAGACATTCCAATGAAGAAGAAGAGTGCTGTTGGTGTAAGAGGAATCAAGCTTTCAAAGGATGATTATATAGAAGATGTATTCCTGCTTACAGAAGGTGACGAGTTCACAATGGAATATAAGGGCAAGAGTATCAGCTTTGCCAAGATGAAGACGGCACACAGGGATACTAAGGGGACTAAGATAAGAGTATAGTTGTTTAACGGTTGGAGAGTCGAAGAAGTGCTTCACACCATCACAACTAAGGTAAGCGGTCCTAGTGGCTGTAAATGCCGCCATATACAGAGTTTATTACGGTGCAGGAAATCAAACGCGCTTCGCTTGAACGAGATTTCCTGCACCGAACTTTTGTATATAGCGGCATTAACACCCACACGGTAAGCTTACATGCCGTTGTCGCTAACGCTTAACTCACAGACACTACCACCGCGAAGTACCGATTTTGATTCATACCATATGTCTCCAGTA
>ERZ1035025.593-NODE-593-length-23306-cov-7.890155_pt1 | contig 23306 bp, 17 predicted proteins | sample MGYA00520619_ERZ1035025 | MGnify/ENA primary metagenome ERZ1035025 (study PRJEB33766, sample SAMN09781742) | gut metagenome | biome: gut microbiome | host: Homo sapiens | place: Madagascar | study: EMG produced TPA metagenomics assembly of the PRJNA485056 data set...
GTACAGCTGCGTTTTCCACCGAGCGGGAGCGGGTCTGAAAATGACACTATCCCCCACCCGCAGCGTCCGTCTGCCACTACCTCCCGTATGTCACAACTCGAACTTCAATATCTCACAATTCTTTATCTTAAACGCCGAAAACTCCTCGTTCCCCATATCTTCAAAATATGACTTTACCATTCTTGCAATTCCATTATGTGCAACTAAAAGATATGTTTTATCAGGCTGTGCCTTGATATCATCAAGCAGATTATATATACGCTGTGCCAAATGAAGCATTGTTTCTCCACCATCAAAGCTGCATATGAAATTACATTTGGCTCTGGCAAACTCTTCTCCATCTCTTGGTGTTGATTCATACTTACCAAAATTCTGCTCCTTAAGTCTTATCTCTTCACGCGCAGGTATTCCTGTAATCTCAGATACATGAAGTGCTGTAGCTTTTGCTCTTATAAGTGGCGAATACAGGATTTCATCTATCTGTATTCCTTCTGCAAGGATCTTCTTTCCTAACTCTATTGCCTGTTCATGGCCTAAATCTGTGAGTGGTGAATCTGTTGCACCACATATCTTGTTCTCGACATTCCAGACAGTCTGGCCATGCCGGGTAAAATATACTGTTCCCATTGTGTTTTCCTTTCTACTTAGAAGAAGTGATTACGTACGGGGTGTGGATTGAATATATCCCCCTCCCAGACACGCTCCCGCTCGGAGAAAAACATAGCGGTACTAAGCTTGCTGTGGGTTCCGCCGCTTACCGCGGCTCCCCACAGTTCGCTAAGTGCCGATGTTTTTCTACGGTCTGGTGCGGGGAATATATTCAATCCACGCCCCTGTAATTCTCTTCAATATATAAATGTAACCCCAATCCCCCACGCCAGTACCGGTGTTGCTTTGCTTACCGGAGGACGAGACTTTGCGTGCTTACACTTTTTGTTTGTGCAACAGCCTCCCGCCAGAAGTCCCCCGATGAGCCTGCGACATCGGGAGGGGCGGCAACGTAAGCGGTGGGCGGGTCGATAGTGTTAGTTTCAGACCGTTGGAAAACGCCTGCACTTAATGAGCTGGGAGCCGCATAAAATGCGGCAAACCAGCGAATTTAGTACAGCTGCGTTTTCCACCGAGCGGGAGCGGGTCTGAAAATGACACTATCCCCCGCCCGCAGCGTCCGTCTGCCAAACCCTCCCATATGTCACTCACAGCTCAATTCCTGCAAGATCCTCCTTCTCGAGCATCGCCAATATATTCTTATCAACATCCTTAAGTCCCACTATCCTGCTAGCTTGATTAGATATCGCTTTCTCAAGATAGTTTCTTACATCTCTTGCATTAGCATAACCTTCTGGTTTGTTGGCGACACGCTCTGTGAAAAATCTTCTGGCTTCTTCGAGTGCATCTCTTGATAACATGTATTCCTGCTTCTTGCAGTTATTTATAAGTATCTCAACCTCTTCCTCGGCTGTGTAATCCTCAAAGTTGATGAATTTGTTGAATCTTGAACGCAATCCCGGATTGGAATCCAAGAATTCCTCCATCAGTTCTGTATAGCCTGCTACTATCACAACTAAATCATCTCTGTGGTCTTCCATTCCTTTTAATAATGTATCTACAGCTTCCTGACCGAAATCGCCCTGCCCTTTTCCATTGGTTAATGTGTATGCCTCATCTATAAATAGCACACCGCCAAGCGCAGACTCTATTACTTCCGCGGTCTTGGATGCAGTCTGTCCTATATATCCGCATACCAGCCCTGACCTGTCTACTTCTACAAGATGACCTTTGGATATTGCCCCTATTGCCTTATATATTCTGGCAAGCAGTCTTGCAACTGTCGTCTTTCCTGTTCCGGGATTTCCCATGAATACAAGATGTTTGTTGACACTTGTCTGCTTCATTCCCATCTGCTCACGCATTTTCTGGACTTTAAGAAGATTAATAAGTGCATTGACATCTTCTTTTACTGCAGTAAGTCCTGTCAGTGAATTAAGTTCTGCAATAAGTTCATCGGCGTCTGGTTCTTTCTCATCTGCTGTCTCTGCCTGTATTGCCGCGCTCTTGTAATCAGGACGCAGCAGACCGTATGATTTAAGATTCTCGTCTAACATTACACAATATGATGATAAAACATTTATCTCAACCTCGGTACTTCCAGTATTCGCAGCCAGATATTCCTGCCCAAGCTTGCGGTAGGTTTCTGCCAGTGTACGCGCCTCTTTATTATCGTATCTGTCGTTCTTAATCTTGTGACCGGCATTGGCTAATATGAAATACTTAAATGTCTCCGGAACTCTTGTAATATAGCCCGCGCCAAGCATGTTGCGGTTCTTTATATCAGCCGCCATCGACGCACTCACATCAAATCCCAGCTTCTTCTTTATAAATGCTTTCTCTTCCTCACCATATCTTCCATCTGTCATTGATATGTATATAAGAAAATGCAACAGTTCTTTCTTAAGATTGTCGCGAAGCTTCACATTTCCAGCCAGTTTTACAACACCATTCTGCTCTATGTAATCGCACATTTCGTAACATAAATTAATCGAATCCATCATATCTCCTCTCATATAAAAAACTTCGTACACGCATATAACACAATCAGAAATATCACATTATACACTGTAAATGTAACAAAATATTTTCCTTTTCCATCTGGCTCTTCATTGACATACTGCTTATATGATATAAGGCTAGCCATTGAAGCTATCAGTGTGCCAAGACCGCCAATATTAACTCCAAGTGCAAGGTTCTTTATATTATGCGTAAATCCTGACAGCAGAAGTGCCGCCGGGACATTGCTTATACACTGGCTTGTAAGGATTCCAACACCTATCTCCCTGCCATCAGCAATACCTGATAAGAATAATGCAACCGACTCTATTCTTCCCATATTGCCTGTAAATATGAAGAATCCGACAAATGTTAATAACAGTGCATAGTCTGCTTTCAAAAGCACATTTTTTTCTATTATAAATATGGTAACAAACACCAGTACTGTAAGCACATACCACGGAAGCACTCTTGCAACTACAAGTAATGCGATGATAAAAAGAATTGTATACAACAACACATTTACAGGTACTGTTCTTTGCCCTGAATTATCGTCTGTATCCTTCATGCTCACATCAGCATTTTTATTCTTTAAAAGCAGTATTGAAATAATCAGCAGGACTGCTGAAATAACTGTGTATGGCAGAAGCCACATCATAAACTGCCCTGCTCCAACTCCCGCAAGTCCGTAAAGATACAGGTTCTGCGGATTGCCAATCGGTGTAAGCATACTTCCAAGATTCGCAGCTATTGTCTGTAACACTACAACCGGTATCATAAGCTCCCACCTGCCACACTTCTTAAGCATCATTATTGCAAATGGCACAAATGTTATCAGTGAAACATCATTGGTAATCAGCATGCTGCTAAAGAAACACAGTGCAACAAGTACGCTGACAAGCTGCCACATTTTACGGGTTCTCACAAGAAGTGCATGTCCGATTTTTTCAAAGATGCCATTATTCATATAACCCTTTGTTATTATCATCAGACTCCACAATATTCCAAGTGAACGCCAGTCAATATAGCCTGCATATCCCTTATCCGGTTTTACTAAAAATGCTGAAGCAATTGCAAGTACCCAGCTTACCGTCAGCACTATATCCTTCTTTAAATAATATATAACTCTGTTCATATCTGTCTGCTTTCTTATGTAATAATCACATTTTATTTTACAATAAATCTCTTATTCTTTACAGTATTAGTTGTCAAATATATTTTGTAAGTTTATAATAGAAAAAGTTTTGCATAGGAGAGTCTATTAGATATGAAAAAATTATTAGACAAATGGATTAGTATTAGTCTCATTAAGAGAATTATTGGCGGACTTGCACTTGGTATTATTCTTGGCCTGCTCGTGCCTAAAGCAACTGGTATTTCTCTTTTCGGAAGTGTTTTCGTTGGTGCACTTAAGGCTATTGCACCGCTTCTTGTTTTCGTGCTTGTCATAAGTTCTTTATGTCATTCAGGAAAAAGTCATGGCGGTGTTATTAAAACCGTAATTATTCTGTACATGTTCAGTACCATTCTTGCCTCTGTAATCGCAGTATTTACAAGCAAATTATTCCCGGTTACGCTCACTCTGACAGAAGGCATTGAAGAAATGTCATCACCGGGAAGTATTGGTGATGTATTTAACTCCCTGCTCATGAATATTGTTGAGAATCCTATTACTTCTCTTACTAAAGCTAACTATGTAGGTATTCTTGCATGGGCTGTTGTTATCGGTATTGCATGTAGACATGCCAAGGAATCTACTAAAGATATGCTTGTAGATATCTCTAATGGTCTTTCCAAGGTTGTTACCTGGATTATTAATTTTGCTCCATTTGGTATTATGGGACTTGTATTTGATACTGTGTCAAACAATGGTATGTCTGTATTTAAGGAATATGGAAAGCTTCTTATGCTTCTCGTTGGTACTATGCTTTTTATCTATTTCGTTACCAACCCGATTCTTGTTTTCTGGTGTACACACAAGAATCCCTATCCACTTGTATTCAGATGTTTAAAGAAGAGTGCGCTCACTGCATTTTTCACAAGAAGCTCTGCTGCCAACATTCCTATTAATATGAAGGAATGTGAGGATATGGGACTTGACAGAGATACTTACTCTGTTACTATTCCGCTCGGTGCAACTATTAACATGGATGGTGCGGCAATAACTATCACTGTTATGACTCTTGCCGCAGCTAATACTTTAGGTATTACTGTTGATATTCCAAGCGCAATCCTTTTAAGTATTCTTGCAGCGCTTTCTGCCTGCGGTGCTTCTGGTGTTGCCGGTGGTTCACTCCTGCTTATACCTATGGCATGCTCATTATTCGGTATTTCTAATGATGTTGCTATGCAGGTTGTCGGAATCGGCTTCATCATCGGTGTTATTCAGGATTCTGTTGAAACTGCACTTAACTCATCATCTGACCTTTTACTTTCTGCTTCTGCTGAATTCAGACAGTGGAGAAAAGAAGGCAGGGAGATTACTTATTAATATGACTAATGCAAAAATGTCTGGCATGCCGCACTACTGCGGCACACCAGACATTTTTAATTATTATTGGTTTCTTTATCTGTTCTTAATCATGCTTACAATTGCTAAAACAGCATTTATAAGACACCATACTGACCAGATTACTAAGTCACTGTAATTGCCGTATCCTGCAAATCCGAATACAGCGGCAAGTCCGAAAAGTACAATCAACGCTATATCGTGTCCCTTACCAGTCTTATTTCTTGTAGCTATCGAAACGATTCCACCAGCAAGCATAAGTATTCCAACTATTACGCCGACACTTCCTGATATGCCACCATTGTCCTCAAGTGCATTAACTACTCCTGCAGCGCATGACTGAAACATAACTACTACAAATAATATAATTGATAATATTCCTGATACCAGTTTCCAAACTCTCATCTTCTACTCCTCCTACTGAAGCTTTATTATTACTTTTTCGCTTGTCCATATATTGGCTGTGTATTCCAGTTCGATAGATTCTGCATCAACTGGAACTGCAAATACTACACTGAAGTTTATTTTACGACCAGTTGATAATGTATCTCCTGAGAACTCATTTACAGATGCGATAAAACTTTGGTCACAGCTCTCATTATCTGCATAACAGCTAAAATCTGCACTACTTACATAAGCATCAGATTTACCGTTATTTTCAAATGAAAAATCTGCTTTGACATATTTTTTCCCATCACCAGGCTTGTAAAATCCATATGGATCATCGTAATCGGTAAAATCTGTATCTGCATCATTAACCGTACCCTTTAATCCATCTTTCTCAAAGCTTCCACCTACCATAACAACATTATCACTTTCTGTGCCTGTCTTATCCGAAGCACCACTCGCATTACTGTTATCTACGCTTGTGTCAGATCCACTTCCCATCGCCATTGCAGCAAATACTATCAGACACAGCAGTACCCCTATGTACTTCCTGATTCTTTTCATATGATTTCCTCCTCATATCATGTCTTTTTATAATAAAAACAGCCATCAGTTCTGCAATTATCTCAACAATAATATCCATCACATCAAATGTTCCCTTTACACATCCGGTAACCTGAAGGACTTCCATAATTGTCGAAAACATGCCTGCTATCACAAACATTTTCCATACATAAGCTGTTTTATTACCTGTAACCAGCATTAATGAAAATACCAGTGCATACGCCCACAGCATATCTGGCATATAACTACGCAAATTTACTACAAATGTGTTCTCCATTCCAACATGCAGACTGACTCCAAGCAGCCTGTCAATATTCTGTACAAACATGACTTGTGGAGAAGTCACATAGTATAGCAGACTGCCTGCCAGTATTGGAAGGGAAATATTTGCATATATAAACATCTTTTTCATATAATGGATGTTATCATAATGATGGCTGCAAACCGTGTGCTGACAGCACAAAAAAGACAGGACATAATATTGAATGATTTCAACATATATCCTGTCTTTTTATAATTACAAATATCCTATAATTGCCATAAATATTGCAAAAAAAGCTAAAAACATAAAACTAATCGTAAATGCATACCCAAATGTCAGAATAGTGCTTAATACATTTATCTTCTTCATTCCCGGAAGCTTTCTCCTTATATTAAGATAGTTGCCAAACCACATTGTCATTCCCATAAAGAGTACAAATACAGCTATCTTATACATTGTAAGTTCTCCGCCCGTTACCGGTATTCCCGTTTTACTGTCCGTAACTGCAAAGCTTATTGTTAGCCATACAATAACCGCATACCATACTAGCGCAATCAGACAATACACAATATTCAGCCGCCTGAATCCCGGAGGCAGATATCTGCGCCATGAATTGTTAATATCGTAATTCCTTTTCTGATATTTTCTGTACATTTTAACAATTGTATCTCTTATATTACGATAGGTTCTTACAACTGAAACATTATTATCTTTACCAAATGCTGTTTCAGCTTTTTTCCTATTATCCTGTACTATACTATAATTTAGCATATCCAGCACGCCGCGAAGCTCTGCTGCTGACTGATATCTGTCTTTGGCGTCTACCATAAGGCATTTCTTAAGGATATCTGAAAATCTGCACTCTGCAATTCCTGCTCCCGGCTTGTCACCTGTCATAATATAATTAATTGTTGCTCCAAGACCATATATATCAGTACGCTCATCAGACTGTCCGAATCCAAACTGCTCAGGTGCAGCAAAATACACTGTTCCCAGCATTCTGGTATCTTCATTCTTATCTGCATTAACATGTCTTGCCGCATTAAAATCTATAAGATTCACATGTCCGTTTTTTTCAATAATTATATTAGATGGTTTAATGTCTCTGTGGACAATTGCCGGCTCTAACTGGTGCAGTCTCACAAGAACGTCCGCAAGCTGTACTGCAATATCATATGCCTGTTCCGCGTTTAATAATCCCTGCTCATCTAATATCTGCTTAAGGCTCCTGCCTTGCACATACTCCTCAACTACTATAAGCTTTCCATCATCAGCAACACATTCCTTTACCGCAGGAACACCCTCAATTCTTACAGAGGCAAGCTGCTCATATACATCATGCGAATATATATCAAGTGTCTTTTTAACGCAAAGCTCACTGTTCCTTATATCCTGCACCAGCACTATATTCTTTTTTTCATCAAGTACTGTCAGTTCCCTGTAAAATGACAGCCTGCTCTCTTCTTCTAAAGTCATATTTTCATCCTTATTGTAATTTAGTGTTTATTATTATACACTATATCAATAGAAAATGTGTACTCTATTGTGAAAGGCGGAATTAATAATGAACGAAAAGCCGACTTATGAACTTGATAAAATCTTAAGTTCAGTTGAGCCTGAACATTTTAACAGATATCGTAATGAAGAGGATACTGACTCACAGATGTCTGTCAGCGAATTCTTTAACTGGTATATAGGAAGCCACGGACTTCAATTAAGTGATGTTATCCGGCAAAGTGATATTCCAGCTAATTATGCATACGGAATACTTAATGGTAATCGTGCCAACCCAAGCCGTGACAGAGTAATTGCACTCTGCATTGCATGTCATATGAATCTTACTGATACCAACCGTGCGTTAAAAACTGCAGGCTTAAGCCCTCTGTATTCCAAGGTCAGCCGCGATGCTGCAATTATAATTATGATTAACAAATGTGAATATGACATTGGAATTATTAATGAATTTCTGTATGGACATAATCTCAATATTCTTTCAACATCTAGCAACAAGGAGGCTTAACAATGAACATAATTGACTCACACATTCATATATGCCGCTGCATCAATGGATTTGGAAACAGCGGAGAAATGCAGGCTATAGGCGGAGGTTACGCAAGCTACGCTGATGGAACTATATTCCAGATGATACCAGAGTGTCTTGGTGAATATGATGTAACTCCGGAAGCGGTTCTTAAGGTTATGGATGAAGCTGGCGTCTCCAAAGCGGTTATGCTTCAGGGCAATTTCTTAGGACCGCAGAATCTCTACACTTACGAGGCTGCAAAGAAATATCCTGACCGTCTTGCTGCAGCAGCTACTTACGACCCATTCTGCAGAAATGTTGATTCTATAAGAAAGCATTTGTTTGAAGACCTCGAAATTAAGATTGTAAAATTCGAGGTAAGTACCGGAAGCGGTCTTATGAGTTACCATCCAACTATTGCTCTTGATGGTGATGTTATTGAGGAAATGCTGTCATATGCTGAAAAGCATCAGAATACTGTTGTGTTCGATATCGGCCGCTACCCTGCCGAGTGCTGGCAGCCAGAAGCTCTCGCCCGCGCAATTAAGAGACACCCTGACACGCAGTTTGTTGTGTGCCATCTGCTCGCCCCAAGAGGTCTTGTTCAGGAAGATGTCTGGCTTAAAGGAATGGAGGCACTCACACTTGACAATGTTGTATTCGACCTTGCAAGCCTTCCTTCTAATCAGGGTAAAGACGCCACATACCCTTATCCTGACGCAATCCATTATATCAAACGCGCCATCGAACTTGTCGGAAGCGACCGACTTATGTGGGGAAGCGACCTGCCTATGAATCTGTGCAAGGACAGCTACAGACACCTTATTGATTACATTGTCTTAAGCAATGAAATATCAACACCAGACAAAGAAAATATCATGTCTGCTACTGCAGCTAAAGTATATTTCAAATAATCCACATTTTTAATATATCCCTCAAAAGCACTGTTTATCTGCTTTTGAGGGATTTTTATATTCTCCTGTTGACATATTATGCATATCATGTTATATATACTACGACAGATGTACTACGGCTGTCGTAGTATCGCCTGTCGTAGTAATTATCATTTATTTAATATTTATTATCAGGTGAATCATCACCTTCAATTAATTCGAAGGGAGGAATATGCATGGCTGGCATCAGCAGCGACATTATACGAGGCTACAACGATACAATTATCCTGTATCTTCTGCTTGATAAGCCATCTTATGGTTATGAGATTTCCAAGCAGATTAAGGCCATGACCAATGAGAAATATATTGTTAAAGAAACTACTCTTTACTCCGCATTTACACGAATGGAAAAGAACGGATATATCACTTCTTTCCCCGGTGTAGGCGAGAATGGGGGAAAGAAGCGCACCTATTATCAGATTACTGACGAAGGACGACTGTATTATCAGTCAAAATGTGAAGAGTGGGCTCTCACTAAAGAAGTTATTGAAAAATTTATTGTGAAGGAGAATTAATGTATGGATACTATTAAAAGTTATCTTGAAACTATGTTTGCCAATCTCCCCGCAACTGCTGAAGTTTTAAAGGCTAAAGACGAATTGTGGGGCATGATGGAGGACAAATATAATGAACTTATCAGTGAAGGTAAAAGCGAGAATGAGGCTGTAGGCACTGTTATCTCAGAATTTGGCAATCTTGACGAACTCGCAGAAACTCTCGGACTTAACAGACAGTCTTCTGCTCCTGTTGATAACAGACGCACTTTAACACAGGATGAAGCCAGAAGCTTTGTAAGTGCCGGCAGCCGACATGCATTTCTGACTGCATTAGGGGTTTTCTTATGTATTTTCTCAGTAGTTCCAGCGGCAGCCTGCAGTGCATTTCATAATAATTTTCTCCAGACAATGGGCACTGTTGCTCTGTTTATTATAGTTGCCTGCGGTGTTGGCATATTTATAATAACCAATTCTTTAATGAACAAATACGACTATATTAAGAAACACAAATGTATCATTGATTATGCCACTGTCGGATATGTGCAGGATAAGAAGGAACAGCTTCGCAACATTTCTATTGTGTGCCGCACTCTGGGAATTATTATGTGTATCATTAGCTTTGTCCCTGCTGCTGTTTTTGACGCAATCCCAATACAGGGACTTGATGATATCGGCGGTGCAGCAATGATTTGTATAGTAAGTGTCGGCGTATTCCTTATTGTTTTCGGTTCAATGGCTGAGACTTCATGTAAGACTTTACTTGCCCTTAATGGTGACAATGTAGCCGGCAGCTATGTTAAGAAGGAGAATAAAGAAGTCAGATATATTAACAATACTGCAACAACTATTATGTCTGTTTTCTGGCCTACCGTTACATGTATATATCTGTCAATCAGTTTTATCACATTTGCATGGGCTTTAACATGGGTTATATGGCCTGTTGCGGCTGTAATACACGCCATATTCAAGAGTATACTTAAAGACGATTCCAGGGAGGTGTAATTATGAGTAAACGAATTTATCTGTCAATTATATATTTTATTACACTTATATGCATAATTATTGGCGTTCTTGGTAATGTATTTAACATTTCTCCTTTTACACGCATAACTATGGCATCCAGTGGCAAATATATTGAAAATTCTTCCACTTATGATAATGTGTCAGACATATCTATTGATATGAATCTTGGCAGTGTTGAGATTAAGAAAGGCAGCAAGCTTGAAGTTATCTATACAGGTGCTGAAAAGTTTAAGCCTGCTGTATCTGTTTCTGGAACTTCATTAAATATTGAACAGCATGTAAAAGTACATCTTATGACTAATATCAAAAACTCAGACTGCACACTTACAATTACTATTCCTGACAATGTCAGTCTTAATTCCATTCAGGCTGACCTTAATATGGGTGATATGTCTGTGAACGATATAAATGCTTCTTCTGCTGATTTCTCTGTTGATATGGGTTCTCTTAAGATTGCTGATTCTGCCGTTAAGAATTTAACTGCTGATGTTAATATGGGTGATATTAAGATTACCAATTGCAACAGTGATGTCCTTAACCTTTCTGTCGATATGGGTTCTCTGAAAATAAGCGGTATGGATATTGATAAATACAGTGCTAATCTCTCTGTAGACTTAGGCGACATTAAAGTTAATGATTCTACTTATTCTCGCAGCTATACTAATAATGCCGGCAGCGGTAAAAGTATAAATGCTGATGTTAATATGGGTGATATTAAGATTAACAGGTAATTAATATACTTACATATACAAATGCAGTTACCACACTATCATGATAACTGCATTTGTAATAATTATATATAACTACTTATTCTGTTCCTCTAACAGCTTCTTTAGTCTGGCTATTTCCGCATCCTTTTCTTCTAACTGTGAGTCTTTCTTTTCTAACTGCGTCCTATTTTCTTCTAGCTGTGTGTCTTTCGCTTCCAACTGCGTCCTATTTTTTTCTAACTGCGCCTTATTTTCTTCTGCCTGCGCCTTCAACTCATCAATCTCATCCTTCATCCTGTCAACCATCAGCTCTGCTGTATTCCTGTCTAATATCCTCAACGCCTCAGAAAACATACTGAGCACCTCCTTTGGTCTCTCCAAATACTCATTAATATCAAGGCGTACTGATTCCAAGTCAGGAAATATCTCTATCAACTGCTCTATCTCCTCCGGTGTCTCGGATACAAATAACGACAGGAACTTCAGGCGGTCAAGCTTCATCTTCTCAGTCACCTGCTTTTCGCTGTACTGCGTTCTGTCATAATCGTATTCCGTCACCTCGGTACGCCCTTTCCTGATATCAGAATATCTGTATTTCTTAAATGTGTCAAGGCTTACCAGCACATAATCCTGCAAAAGATTTATCTTAATTCCAGTATTAAACTTTGTTTTTCCGACATGAAAATATAATGCCTCATCAACCTCGCTGATAAGGCTGCTGCTGCTGTTCTCAAACAGAATAATAGTATGAACTGGTCGCATATCCTTATATGAGGGTTTTGACGTACCATTCATAGAACCCCTAAGCCCACCAGCATCTCCTATCTCACGGTTTCCAGTAATCATCTTATACTGGCGCAGCACAAGATCTGCCGAGTAACACGATATTCTCTCTGCCTGAAAGTCATAAGAAATCTTCTGAATCTCAATATTAGCGATACTTCCATCAGACATCATTACAACCATATCCATAATAATCATCATGCCAAGAAACTGTGAATCCTCATTCGGGAATACTTCAAGAACAGTAACCTTCTGCCCCAGCAGACAACTTACCAGCTCCGAAAGTCTGTCCCTTCTCTCAACCGGATTAAATATCTTCTTAAAGAACGGATCGTACAACAGCGGCAGTGATTTCCTTCCTTTCAGAAAATCCTCATATCTTCCAATCCATTCTTCATTACTCTTAAGATACCCATATGCACTCAGACTCCAAGAGTCTCCTTTAATCTGACGCATGGCTGCATCATAATAATCTTCCTTCTCTTTAATCTCCATAATATATACAACACCAGTGTTTCTTCCTCCTCTGAATTAATAAACATGCATATTTATATACACATAGTATCATAGATATATAGTGTTGTAAATATACTTGTCGTATCCTGTTGGTTTTCTGTCGTTATTGGTTTCTTTCGTCATATTTGACATCTGCACTATCAGCACTATTGCCCTTCCATGGTCTGGAGCTTTCAAAACCTACCAACTCAACAAATTCTGTCTATTTCGTAGGTCTTTTTCATGCTTTTCACTCTGCCACTTACACTTTTTGCACTCATAAAACCTATTAAATTCATTATTTCTGCAAGATGCGTAGGTTTTATCACTCATGTAACTCAAACTTACCTCCACAAAAGACCTACACAATTCAGAAATATGAACTTTTAGTAGGTTTCGACTCCAGCTCATATTACCTACATTAAAAAATGCAGCTAACACTTCAAATGTGCTCTTGACAAGTACAAAAACTAACGAAAATCAACATAATCAAAGAACCGGACCATAAGCAAATCCCATCATAGATTTGACTTATGGCCCGGTTCTCTGGCTTGTTTATAGTTTTATTATGATTGTAAGCATATCAATTATCTGACGTCTTTAATTCTTCGTCTTGATACAACTGTTGCACCTGCTACCAAGGCAAGTAATGCAACTAATGAATATACTGCCATGCTGTCTGCATCGCCAGTCTTAACATCTGATACAGATGTATCTGCTGAACCTGCGTCTGATGTACCAGCACCATTTGCATCACCTGTTCCTTCTGAACCAGAAGGTGTACCTGCATCAACCTTTACTAATGCATTGATTGCGGCTGTAAGATGCTCTGTTGCCTCATCAACATCTGCCTGATATTCTGCAACTGCAAGTGCATCGACTGCTTCCTCATACTCAAGCTTCATAGCTGCCCAGGATTCGGCTGTGTAATCAGCTTCGTTAAGTGCATCTGCTGCTGCAATAGCTGCTGAAAGCTTTGATGTATCACTTACAGGTGCTTTAACCTTAACGATATTAGCATCAGTTGCTTCAAAATCAATTGTAGTATCAGCATATCCTAATGCATATACAGTAAGTGACCAGTAACCTGTTCCATCATATCCTGCTGGTAACTGGCAGCGTGCTGAATCTGTAAGTCCAAGCTGGATTCCCATTGATTTGTGCATCCAATTGTCTGCTGCGAATTTAGTACCATATGTAGCAACTACATTTGTTCTTGTTGCATCATTTCCATAGTATGTCCATTTAACAGCCTGCATCATAGCACCTAATGCGCCATAACCATCACCATTAATATCAACTCTTAAGAACTCCCCATATGAACCTGTAGCTTCTTTTACTGTAGATGTAATGTTAGCAGCTTTACTGATATCCTGCTCTGCAAATGACTTTCCACTTCCAGTCTGTCTTGCAGAGAATGAATATGTTCCATCTGCATTCTTAGCTGCTGTCTTAAGTCCGTTAGTATCTGCATTAACTGCAGCTGTATACTCATATGAACTAAGCTTGACCTCACCGAATCCTCCGTATAACTTCTCGCCATTCTTGACAACTCTGTAATGCTGCTCAAAATCAGCAAGATCAGATGTCTTAACCTTAACCGGAACATACTTAATACCAGTTACTTCATAAGAAGAAACTTTAGATGTTGAACCATCTGCATTAGTAATTGTGCCCCTGTTGTATGAAAGCTGTGTACCATCTGTAAGTATCATCTGTTTTCCATCACTGCTCCAGCCGGCAAGCTCATACTTCTTACCATCTTCTGTATCAATTGTTGCCATGCACTGGTAGCTTCCTCTGTGAAGACCATGATTAGTTGTAGCTCTTGTTACTGTATCAAAAGCACCTTTATCATACTCACCATGTGTATCCTTCTCATTAGATGTTGTTACATCTCCTGCGTTATATACGCCCTCGTTAGCCCAGTATTCCTGCCATGTAAGTCCAGCATATACATATGAATACTCTTCATCTGCTGCATGTGTATCAGACACAAGAGCTGGAAGTGCTGTAACTGCAAGAACAGTAGCGGCTGCAACAGCAGCAATCTTAGTAAAAATGTTCTTTCTCATAAATCCTCCTTATAATTTTTTCTATTACAAATCTGCTCTACTTCCTAGCCGATTTATAAGCATAGTAAAATGCCTTCTTTATGGCATTGCTCGATTTAGTAGCACCAGAAACACTGTCAACGCCTGATGTACTCTGATTTGCAAGAAGCTGTGCAGGAACCTTTGCATTAGCCATATTAAAATACTGTACGTCCTGTGCTCCTGCTTCTGAAGTTGCTGTAACTGATGTAATCACATCTCCCGATATGACTATTGTAACCGTTACATTGTAATTATAAGTATCACACACAGCAGAACCTGTATAAGTCCCGTCTGCTTTAAATGTGGTATTAGCCGGTGTATCACTGGCAGTATTACCTCCCTGTGAATCACTGCTGCCATCTGATAAATTTCCTGGCTGTGCTGTCTGATTACCGCTTTCCGAATCATTGCCTGATGTTTTACCAGAAGTATTACCTGCGGCTGAATTATCCAAACCCGAATTGTCGGCCTGTGTATCTGACTGATTATCAGTCTGTCCAGACTCTGTCGTTCCTTCGGCTGTTAAAGCTGCGTCACCTGCAAGGCTGCTCTCTGCCTCTTTAACCAGCGCTGCAACTGTCTCTTCATTAAAGAATTCTTCCCATTCCTCGTCCCCGCCAGAAGCCATAGCCGTTGTCTTTCTTCCTGCAAAGCATAAAAATGTCATAACTACACATAAAACCAATGCAAGTCCATACAGAACAGTCTCTGGTTTCTTACCGTATGTCTTTCCGGCTCTTGCTGCCTTTACTGATACAGCCTTTGCTATTCTCATAGCTGCATATCCTAAGAAGACTATGCTGTAGATAACAACATTTGCAATATAAGTACCAAGTCCAAGTCTTGCATATGGAATATTGATAAGCATTATATGTACATACATAAGACCGTAGAATACGTATGCTGTGCGCTGTAACTGCTTCCATTTCTTAGCCTTCATCTTCTTTCTTACAGCCTGAAATGAAGTTACTGTAAGCACAAGCATTATTGTGATAAGAATAATACTTATTATTGCTGCTGTAAGCTGTGTTGCTGATAATGCCGCCGGCTTAATAAAAAGCATTTTAAAATATGTCATTCCGTATGTGAAATTATGACACAGGACAAGTATTGCCGCTGTAATTGACAATTCACCTCTTATCTTCATAAGTGGTGCAATCAGCTTGCTGCCCTTAGGTAATGCACCTGCGTACATTACTGCAACGAACATTGCCGTTCCAAGAGAACCCTTTGCAAATATTCCTAATATGTTATTCTTTACAAATAAAGGCATTGGTAAGAATCCAATCAGAAATACTGCAATAGAGATTACCGCTGCCCCTATATAGTAGATACCCGCGTGTTTCTTAAGTGAATCTTTAAGAAAATATATGAATAAAGATACGATTATAAGTGATATTACTAATAACATGTCTGCTCCTTCTAGTCTTTATATCCTAAGTTAGCTGTCCTAAACAAAAGTAATTTCATCTATCTTTGATTAGTTTTTTCTAACTGTTCTATAGAATATATTTTAGGACCTGCATTTGTCAATACAGGCTGTTAATAATAATTCTCATTAACGTTATCTGGTAATTATTTCCGTGTTCATATTGGTTGAAAAACTGTCAGCTATTCCCTCTGACACATATACTTTGCTTCCATCATAAAGTATCATCTCAAAATCAAGCGAGCCGCTTCTATACAGCTCTTTCGCGCCATCAAGCCCCATTACAAAAAGCGCAGTTGATAATGCATCTGCTGTTGTTCCGTCAGAGCATGCAATTGTAACCGATGTCAGGTCACTCTCTGATGGATAACCTGTCTGTGGGTCTATAATATGATGGTATACCTGTCCATCATGCTCAAAATATCTCTCATATCCACCTGATGTTATAACTGCCTTATCAGCAGTGCTTAATACGCCAAGATAACTGCTTTCACTGTCAGGATTCTGTATGGCAACCCTCCAGTCCGAGCCATCGCTCTTTCTTCCAAGCACCTGCACATTGCCTCCAAGATTAATGATTGCGTGCTCTATGCCGCAGTCCTTCATAATCTGAATCACCCTTGAAGAAGTATAACCTTTGGCAATTCCGCCAAGATCAATGCTTGCACCATCTGATAATGTCACCTGCTGCCCGTTAATCCCCACATTTGTATAAGAAACATGCTTAAGTACATCCGCAATCTCGCTGTGCTCTGGCACTCTGTAATTCTTGGTGGTAAATCCCCACAGCTCCATAACCGGGTATATCGTGATATCAAAAGCACCTTTAGTTTCTTTAGATACCTGCATTGCCCTGTTCATTATAAATGCGGTTTCTTCCGATACTTCACCGCTTCCATTTTCATTTATCTTAGTAACATCACTGTCCTCATTTCCTACCGAAAACATTGCATCAAGACGGTTAATCTCCTGAACTGCTTTACTTACTGCTTCATCTGAGTTACTTCCATATGCAGTAAGCGACATATATGTATCCATTGCAAATATTTCCTGTGTACTCTGGACTGTATCGTCCTTCTCTGGCTTGCTGCCACCACATGCTGTCAGAACAGCCGCCGCAAGAATTGCTGTAATTCCTGCCAATATATACTTTCTGATATTATATTTCATGCTTTTAAGTTTTATCCTCCATCTTATACTGGTTAGTTCTATAAAACTTTATAGCATAATAATTAAAATGTCAATCACATACGGTCACACATTTACCACGCAAAAACACCCGCAATATAATTGCGGGTGCTCCTGTAAAGAAAATTCCTATGAAATTAGATATCTTTTCTTCTTCTCATGTATACTGCTGCCATTCCAAGTAAGCCACAAAGTCCTGCTGCCATTAATGCTGCATACATTCCTGTATGGCTCATATCACCAGTCTTGACTGTTGTATCTGCTCCTGTTGAAGTTCCTGTTGAATCATCTGGTGTCTCGGCAGGATTCTCGTTTTCTGATGGATTTCCTTCAACATATTCTGGGTTCTGGTTATTCTCACCTTCCCATGTAACATTTAAGTTATGAAGCATTGTTGTGTTCTGCCATCCGCCTGCGCCAAGTGTTCCTGCATGCTGGATTGCAACTCCGCCAAAGCTGTTAGCTTCAATATCTGCTGTAAGGTCAACCACATGTGGATATCCCTTAGCTGCCTGGTCTGCAAGCTGTTCTGTTGGTGTCTCAACATGTGCTATGAGCTTATTGCCTTCAGCCTTTAAGCTGATTGTACAGCCTGTTGCATAGCAGCTTGCGATAACCTCATCAGAAATCTCTGTTACTGTTCCGTTGTCGTATTTTACAAGTACAAATGTTACTGCATTAGATGAAGCCTTTGTTCTTACTATTCTTAATCCGTATCCTGTAAGTGTAGATGTATCGAACTTAAGAAGTACATCCATATACTGTCCTGCACTACCAAATCCCTGACCTGCTGTCTTAGCCGGGTCAACTACAAGCTTAAGTGACATATCACCATATGTTCCTTCTACTGGTGTATACATAAGTCTTGCGCCCTGTGTACCTTCATATAATCCAGCGCCTACACAGCCGTTACCTGTTGTTCCATATTTCCAAGGTTCTTCTGTATCAGCTCCCTGCCAGCTTCCAAAGCTTTCTGTATCTGCTGGACGGTTATAATCTACTGTCCAGAAACCAGCTTTGATTTCTGACTGCTTTACATTAGGGAAGTTAGAGAAATCTGTAGCAAGGTTCTTGCTTCTTACATCTTTCACTCCGATTGCCTTGTCATATACTGTATTTTCCGGTGTTCCATAATCACTTCTGATGTTCTTAGATTCTACCTTAGCCATGATGTAATATCCTACATCACCTGCTGTTAACTTATATGTATACTCTGGTGAATCATTTCTTGTTACTGCTACAAGTATAGGATTGCTGCCCTCTGCATCTGTACATCTGTACCATGAGATTGCAGACATGTCTTCTCTGCTTCCTAAATCAAGTGAGTAATCTACTTTAAGACTGCCCTGTCCGTCATTAGTAATAACTGGTTCCTTTGTAAATGCTGGTGCTTCAAGCTTGCTTGGCTTTACAGTAATTCCAACTGCTGCTTCAAGACCTGACTCTGTAGATGCATTTATAATGACCTTCTTAGCTGCATCATCATTATTAGCACCTTCTACTTTGCATGTTCCGTCACCATTATCTGTTAACTTCACATATGCCTTATCTTCGTCTGATACGCTGTATGTTATCTTCTGTGTTGTATCATTAGTTCCATAGAAATAGTTAACTGTTCCTCCTATTGAAGCTGTTTCCTTTCCAGATTCAATCTCTGTGACATCTGATGTTATTGAAAGCTGTGTTGCTACTGCGTCCTGTCCGGCTGCTTCAATTACATCCTTAACTCCTAATGGATCCCAGTCGTCACTGCCCTTTAAAAGATTGTATGTGTTGTAATATGTCTTACCACCTGACACAATCTTGTAGGCATCAAGTACCGACTTGCCTGTCATATCAACGGTTTCTTTAGCACCCTCGCCACCGATTGTGATGCTCTGTCCATTATGAATTATGTTGCTCTGATAACATTTTAATGAAGTTGATGGTGTTTTAGTCCATCCAATTGATATAGGTACACTTAAATTACTGTTATATACACAGTCTACTGCGGTAATTGTGCCACCCTCTTTAGTAAAGAACTGTGTCGGTTCTGCTTCAACATTTAATATCTTACAATTAAATGTACAACCTAAAAATGTTGAACCTGTACCATATGATGAATATAATGGTCTGTTTCCGTAGAAATCAAAATCGCATCCTACATATACAGCATTTGCATTAAGAGCATCATCGGTACTTTCAAAATGACAGTTGTTATAAAGACTTCTTGATGCTCCATTTATTGGGTCAAGATTAAGTCTGCTTATAAAGTTACAGTTATCTGCAAACATCTTGTCTCCAGAAACATCAGCAAGCTGTGCCTGTGTGATTGTCTCTGTTCTCTTTGCCTGATTAAGCTCACTCATAAGCGGATAGTCAAGGTCTACACTGCAATAGTTACCTATTGTTATATTCTTAACTGTAAGTGCACCGCTGCAGTTGAATCTGAACATGGTATAGTTACCGTTAGCGGCATGTGACTGTCCTCTGTTTCCGGCTAATACAACATTTGCAGGATTTCCTGTGAGACCTTTGATAGTAAGATAATCTGAATTAACAACCATTCCATAAGGTGCTGAATAGCCGTCTGTCTTCTGTACTGTATCTGTTGCTGCCGGATCATCTATCCAGTATACATATGGTGCAACATATACTGTCATTGGATTGTCTGCTGTTCCATTCTTTAATGCATCTGCTGACAATGCCTTAGTAATGTCGTTATATACATATGGGTACTGGGCAGCAAGCTCGTCTGATAACGAACCATCCAGATATATGGCTGTCTCCGACAACTGGATTGTCTCACCCTGATACTTAATGTAAGTTCCTCCGAATTCAACCGGATCAGAACTGTCGATTGGTGTGTAACCTTCTAATGTTTTGTTAATGTCTTTTACTGCTGAATATCTCATAGCTGTTACTCCTGCTTCCTGTGCAAATGCATAATATCCCTGTAATGGAACTAAGTTACCTGCAACAAGAACGCCGGTCATAACACTGACGGCAACAGAAGCAATAATTTTGTTTCTTCGTATCATATTATTCCTCCTTATATTAAATTGTTTCTGCTTCTTAAGATGCTTTCATTATATTCACATTGTATTTTTATATATACAAAAAAACAGCACGAAATCTTCCAAAATCAAAAAAATATGTAAAAAATCAGTAACATTTTCTCTATAAACGACCTATAATCAGTATGTGATTTTGCTTCGTAAGATATTATTCATATACCTAGGAGACGGCAATGTACCATTTTATTAATGACAATTTCAACACGGATATTGCTACTGTGCCTCCATCTTATAAAATGAAACATTTTCATGAACATAACAGATGGGAGCTGATGTTTATATATTCTGGTTCCTGCACCCTTTATGTAGGTGATGAAATATATATGTTAAATCCGGGCGGACTTGCTCTTATTTCACCAGATACAGCCCATATGACCACTTACCTCGCCGGAAGTGACCATACAAGATATGTGTTATATTTCAATAATGATGAATTAAAGTGGATTGCTGATGATTCTTCTCTGGATATAGAAAGCATTTTTCATAAACATCCTGTTATCCATATACCAGAAAGACGACTTGATTATATATCATCAATTATCCAGAAGATTTCTTATGAACACAATGGTGTCGATAGTCTGTCTTTATCTTTCGTACATTCTTATTTTCATGAACTTATACTTTTTATTCTGCGCTGTCAGATGTACGAAGATAATGTTATTACGAAAATGGATACAGGTAATGAGCTTATCCAGAAGGTTATTGAATATATCATCGAGAATTATCACAATGACATAACTATGGCTGCTACTGCCGAACTTTTTAATATGAGTGAATCAAGCCTTTCCAAGAAATTTAAGGCTTTTACAGGCTTCAGGTTCAGAGAATATCTTATTAATGTAAGAACGCACGCAGCAGCAGACCTTTTAGTCAACACCAGCCTCTCTATTACTGAGATTGCTGACAAATGTGGTTTCGCCGACAGTAATACTATGGGCGGCACATTTAAAAAAATCATGGGCGAAGCGCCCGGAAGCTACAGAAAGAGCCATTAATTATATTTTTTATTTTAGAATGGAGGTTATTATGGCAGATTTTATTTTACTTGATGAAGATTTCTCTGATTTTCCTATTGGTGAATTTCCTTATGATAAGAATCATTCGGCAATGGGTGAGTATCATTTTATCCATTATCCTGGATATTATGGTAAATGGTATGATCCGGTATGCAACCATGTTTATAACGGTCAGGGGGCTTCATGGATTATTTCTGAATATAATGGAAAACATTTCATGGAGCAGATGCGTATCCGCAATGACAAGCCACACCGCACATTTCCTATGCTCACAAGCGGTGACAGATTCTGGCGTGATTATACTATAACTGCAAGTGTGCGTATGTTTACTACCAAATGGGGCAATGCCGGCATTGGTTTTTGTTGTCAAAACTCTGCTAATCTTCTTGTCCTTGTTTTTGAAGAGCATGAGTTAAGACTTGAGTATCGTCATAAGGAAGAGGTTACTGTACTCGATTCTGTACCTTTTGATTACAACTGTGATGATACTTATGTACTTAAGGCTGAGATTCAAGGCAGCCATGTTATATGCAGTGTTGATGATAAGGTTTATTTTGACCTTGACACTGAATATGCAAGGCAGGGTGGCAAGGTTGCCATTACTGCAACTATCCCAACACAGTTTGGTTTTGTAAATGTTACTACTTCTGAAAGTACTGCTGCTTCTATTGATGCTGCACGAAATGCTTATAAAGCTGAATGCGAAGATGCACAGGCACATTATCCTAAGATGAAGCTTCTTAAGAAAATTGACCTCAAAGGCTGCGGCACCGGAAGACAGCTTCGTTTCGGTCATCTGCTTGGCAATGGCGAGTATCAGATGGTTATGGCACAGTGCCAGAAAAGAGTAAGCCGTGATGCTTATGGAACAATCAGCTGTCTCACCGCATTTGACCTTGATGGCAATATATTATGGCAGCATGGTGAACCTACTGATAATCACGACATTGGAACTATATCAGCTGACATGCCTATGCAGATATATGATATTGACGGTGATGGCTTTGATGAGGTTATTACAGCCAAGAATTTTGAAGTGCTGATTCTTGATGGCAGAACAGGTGAAGTGAAGAAACGTGCCAAAACACCTTTCTCTACACCAGAAGAGGACGGAACTGTTATCGGTGTTCCTGATAAAATCTACGCATTTGACAGAATTAATCCTGATGGTATGCGTATATGTAATTTCCGTGGTCTTGAAAAGCCACGCGATATTCTCATTAAGGACCGTTATTGCAGGGTGTATGCACTTAACGATGACCTTGAGGTTATGTGGCATTTCCAGAGTGATAAGAATACCGGACATTTTCCTTTTGCAATTGATATTAACGGGGATGGACATGATGAACTTTTAGTTGGTTATAACATGCTTGACTACAACGGTAATAAAATGTGGACTATGCCTGTTAATGAAGACCATATTGATGAAATTGTTCCAGGCAGATTTGAGTCAGGACCACACAAAGGTACTAAATTCTTTGCCTGTGTTGCAGGAAAGGAAGGCTTCCTGATATCTGATTTTAACGGAAAACTTCTTAAAAAGGATGGCATAGGCCATGCCCAGCGTGTCAGTCTTGCTAATTATCTTCCTAACCGCCCAGGCTATGAAATAGTTGTTGTTAATTTCTGGGGACATCAGGGAATTATATATTTCTATGACAGCGAGGGTAATCAGTTATGGGAAATGGAGAACGAGCTTAATGGTAATCTCTTAACTCCTGTAAACTGGACTGGTGACGGTCAGGACTTCATCCTTCTTAATGCTGAT
>ERZ1035025.598-NODE-598-length-23177-cov-4.598867_pt1 | contig 23177 bp, 19 predicted proteins | sample MGYA00520619_ERZ1035025 | MGnify/ENA primary metagenome ERZ1035025 (study PRJEB33766, sample SAMN09781742) | gut metagenome | biome: gut microbiome | host: Homo sapiens | place: Madagascar | study: EMG produced TPA metagenomics assembly of the PRJNA485056 data set...
GGCTCAGCATGTTCTCTTTGTTGGGTTCACTCAGTTCGATGCGCACGGTGAGCGGCGCAATGGCTCTGACCGATGCGCCTTTATACACGATGCGGAACTGGGGCACGCCTTCGGTCATGAATTTATGGAAGGTGAACGCAACGTCGCTGGCCTTAACCGGTGTGCCGTCGTGGAAACGTGCTCGCGGGTTCAGCGAGATTTCCGCCCAGGCGAAGTTATCGGCGTAGCGCACGTTCTCGGCAATCAGCGGATAATAGCTACCGGGCTCGTCATCGGAGGTGACAAAGAGCGTATCGTAAAGGGATTCCGTCCGCGCGGCCGCCACGCCGCGTAGGGCGTAGCGGTTGAAGTTGTCGAAGGTTCCCGTGGCGGAAAGCGTGACCTTACCGCCCTTCGGCGCGGCAGGGTTGACGTAATCAAAGTGCGTAAAATTGACCGCGTATTTCGGCTCGCCAATCACCGCGAAGGCGATATTTTCTTTGATGGCTTGCGCCTGGCTGGACAGGCTCGTGAATGCCAACATCAGCAACATAAAGCGCATAAGCATCTCGCGGCAGCTCCCTCTTTTACAGACCGGCTCGGTTAAGCTGAATAATAAGTGACGTCGCGGACAATGTGAAATTAATCGCCCTCGGGCGAAATATCAGGACGCCATTCGCGGAACTGCGCCAGCGGCATCGGACGGCTAATCCAGTATCCCTGCAGGAAGTTAACGCCGTGTTCGCGTAGCCAGGCCGCCTGTTCCGGCGTCTCTACCCCTTCGGCGACGGTCGACATATTCAGTCGTCTTGCCAGCGTCAGAACGGCATCCAGCACCGGCGACGTCACGGTCTCAGTACCGATCGCATTAACAAAACCACGGTCTATTTTGAGGTAGTCCATGGTGAAATGCTCCAGGTAAATCAGCGCGCTGTGGCCGGTTCCAAAATCATCAATGGCGATTTCAAACCCTTCGTTATGCAGCCATTCGAAGAGGCTGTTGGCTTCCCGATGGTTAAGCATATCGCGCTCGGTAATTTCCAGCACGATCTGGAAATAATCCGGCGGCAGTAACGCTTTGAAGGTGCGCATATCGTCCTTGAAGCTTTCCGCATGCAGATGACCCGGCGCAATGTTGATACCCACCTTTGCGCCCGGAGGTAGCAGCGTTTGTAATACGGGAGCGTCGTGAATGATAAGATCAAAGAGATGCAGCGTCAGCGGGACAATCAGCTTCTGCGCTTCGGCAAAATTAATAAACGCGTCCGGCGGAATTTCCCCCATTGTCGGGTGTTTCCAGCGCATCAGGACCTCAAGCCCGGTCATCCTGAGCGATTTGGCATCGACGACGGGTTGGTAGACCACATAAAACTGACCGCGCTTAATGGCGCTTAAAATTTCTTTACCCGGGTTAAGCCGAATGCTGAGGATGTAGTAGTTAAGCGATCCGGCACAAATACCGCATACCAGCCCGAAAAACAGCGCATAGAGGATTTCATCGCCTGTCCATGCGTCCGCATACAGGTTGATGGTCAGGGGGACGTCTTTCAGTGTCGCCGTGCGGACCGGGATGTCATGCAGTTCGTGTGCATGAACCAGGGTGCTGGACCGCGTCGACAGCGCGTTATCGCCGATGATGATGGCGATACCCGCGAACTCGTCCTGGCGCTCCGTGTAGAGCAGGTAAGGCGTCAGATTAATATTCACTGAGGTGAACACGCCGCCATCTTTTACTAATGGGTTGCGGTACCAGATCGCAATCGCAGGCTCATCAGGCAGCATGGGGGTTCCCGGAAGCAGGGCCATATCGATCTGTTTATCGATGTTCAGCTCAGGTATCAGCGTCTTCATCGGGACATTCATCGGGCCTGTCGCGGAAGAGCAGAATGCCATCTTGTCCCTGACCAGCAGGAAAGCGCGAACGTTAATGCTGAAGGCCGCGCGTGAGGTGAGTTCCTGATTGACGTCGTGGCAGGTATTTAGCGTGAGGGGCTGGAGAACATTGACCGCTTTTTTTAAATCGTCGAAATAGCTCCCCATGTAGGCGCTCACATCATTCACCAGGGTGTCGAATTTGACTTCTCGCTTGTGGTAACTCCAGGAAAATTGCAGGGAACCCAGGAGCAGGGCGGTAATGAGACCAGTGATAATACTGAGGATCAGTATCTTGCGATTACTGGAGAAGTAGCGGGTAAGCATAGACGTCGTGATTCCTGAAAAGCCGCTGGATGTATTCAGTGTAACGGGCAAAAAAAAACACTGCCGAAGCAGTGCTTTTTTTCATCATATCGCCAGCCAAGGGATAACCAACGATACAATAGCGATATTAACTGCGGGTCAGTACGCGGCGCGCTTCGTTATAACGCTTCTTCCAGTACGGTTCGTTCATGCTGGAAATGGTCACACCGCTGCTGGTGGAAGCATGTACAAACTGGTCATTACCAATGTAGATGCCAACATGTCGACCTGTCGAACCGGCACGGAACAGAACTAAATCACCGGTGCGTAGTTTGGTACGTGAAATCGACTTGCCCATCTCCTGCTGTTCATAGGTCGAACGCGGAAGATCTAACCCAAATTGCTCGCGGAACGTACGCTGTACAAAACCGGAACAATCAATACCTGTTTTCGTGCTGCCGCCAAGACGATAGCGCACGCCTTTCCAGTCAGCATACTGGTCCATAATGCGGGACTTCACGTCCAGATTACGTACCATATTTTCAAATTCATCCTGAGAGGCTTGCAGTGAAGAGGAATCTTCCATTCCCACAACACGCGTCTCAGGATGCATATTCTTTGCGGTGTTCGATGTACTACATGCAGATAACAGTACCGCGACTGCTATCGCCGGGATCCCCCGTAAGATATATCTCAGAAACGGTTGAGATTTGACCATTTTGTTTATTATCCCTTGAAGTCCTTAACGACAAATATCGTTATAAAAATGCCAAACGTGACGAGACTAATTATCTGTTCACATTGAGACAATTCTTTCTGGTCACATTTGTGGCGTAGCGCACAAAATTATTCACCATCGAAATAATTATCCCTATGGGGCAAAACGAGTTCGAGATTAACCGATTGCCAGGGGTATTGCGAGTAAAAAAAGCCTTTTTTTTATAAGAAAATGTGATACAGAAAGTAAAAATCCGTAATTGCTTAAAATGCGGTCAGATCCGAGGCTTTATCGCGCAATTGCTTCATTTTTATCATGAATGTGATGACAAGAATATGACACGGGGAAAAGATCGTGGCGGGAAGGCTATCGGGGATCATGTCGATCCCTGATAGCTCACGTTAATTTAGGTTAGTTATTTGTTCAATTATTGTTGCGCTTTACCGGGAAGGTAGCGATCGAACAGCGCTATTATCCTGTCGCTCAGTGGGGTCATCAAACACCACGGCAGCGCAATCAGCGCAACGGAGAGCGAACCGACGGCAATATCGGTGAACCAGTGAGCGCCAATCATTACGCGCGGGAAGGCAAAAACCACAAAAATAATCAGGGCTATGGCAAACGCTTTTCTGCCGAAATAGCGAAGCATAATTGCGGAAAAAATAAGCAGCATCATGCCGTGATCGCCAGGGAAACTGTCCTTCGACGCATCTTTTGTTGGAATATGCAGCAGCTCACTGACGCGATAAATATCGGTGAAAAAGAGCGTTGGGCTGGAACGCTTAACCGGAATAATCGCGGTGGCCAGCTGGTTAATGATGACAGCAAACAGCAGCATCACCAGACCGATAATCAGAATACGTCGGCGTCCTGCTTTATCTTCTTTCAGCCAGAAAGAGAGCATCAGGCAGCCCATCGCCAGCAGCGAGAAGCCGTCAAAGGCGCGGTTGTTGGTGATGGCCACCAGCCACAGGAACGCCTTGCTCTTCACCAGCTCCTGGTTGAAGAAGTGGAAGAGGGCAGAATCCAGTGGGAACCAGAAACCATGATTCACCGGGATATACCAGGAGAAGAAAAGCGCCAGACCGGCGACATTAAGCAGTAATATCAGGGGAAATCGAGTTGTCATAACGTTCTGCATAGAGTGAAAACTGGGGCAACGTTAGCCGCCCGAACTTAAACGAATCCTCAACAGGCTGGACTGGAGGGCATTCCAGTCGGCGTTAACCGCACTAATTAACTCTATTCGGCTGTCGGGCGGCGCCACGTTTTGCGTTTCAATAAAGAAATCGTCGCCCTGGCGGTTGATCCGCACCAGTCCGTCCGGCGTGCGCATGATCCCTTTCACGCGATCGACGGGCGCAAGGCGGGCCCACTCCAGGATCCCAATGGTGTCAAAAACGGTTTCAGCATCAAAAATCCATCCGCAGGCCTGATATCCCTGACCGCTGTTCAGATTACGACGCCAGCGCTGGTGCTCCGGCAGACTCAGGGCTGCCAGACCCTGCTTAACCGGGTGACTGTGCGCATGCTCCGCGCTGGCGGGCAGCTCGGTGAGGTTCAGACGAGGCAGGTCAAGCAGGGCGCTATCAATATTCCCCTGGGTGGCCTGCACAAGTGTGCGATTGCCGCCAAAATGCTGCCACCACGCCTCCAGCGCGGCCTGGCTTTCTGGCGTGGCGCGATCTTCCTTGTTGGCGACGATAACGTCCGCCGAGGCGAGCTGATCGCGGAAGTTCTCGTTGGCCACCGCCTTGTCATCCAGAAGCTGACGCGGATCGAGCAGGCACAGGGTGGCGCGCAGATCGATCCACGGCTCGTAAACCGGTGCGGTCAATAAATCGAGGATTTGCTTCGGGTGACCCAGCCCGGTGGGTTCAATCAGCAGGCGGTCAGGTTTGCCCTGACGCAGCAGGGTATTGAGCCCGACCTGCATCGGCAGGCCATTAACGCAGCACATGCATCCGCCGGGGATCTCTTTAATCATCGCGCCGCTGGATGACAGCAACGCGCCGTCAATGCCCACCTCGCCAAATTCATTGACCAGCACGGCCCACTTCTCGGCCGGATCTTTATTCGCCAGCAGATGGAGAATTGAGGTGGTTTTACCGCTGCCGAGAAAACCGGTGATGAGGTTGGTTTTGGTCACGTGCGCTCCGGATGAGAATTGTGATGCTATAACACTGCTCTCTATCCTGGCGAAAAACGGGCCCCGTGAGAAGGGGAAGGGCGAACGGAGGCCTCATCCGTTCGCATTAAGCGCAATAATCGTTAAAGATTTAACGTTTCAATAACAGCCTGACGCGCGCCGTGGCGGGTAATGCGCTCATAGGCCTGGCTGACAGCCTCCACAAAAACGCGATTATGCGCAAGATCGTGCCCGAAGACCTCACTCAGCCCCAGCAGTGCGTGGACGCGGTTAGCGTCGCTGCTGGCGTCGACGATGGCGCGGATTTTATCGCTGAGGGGATCGCGAACATCAATTGCGTTTCCGCGTTCGTCGGTACCGCTGACGTAGCGTATCCAGCCGGCCACGCCCAGGGCCAGCAGCGACCACGGCGTATTTCGCTCAAGATGAACGCGGATCCCGTCCAGCATTCTCTGGGGCAGCTTCTGGCTACCGTCCATCGCGATTTGCCAGGTCCGATGCTGGAGGGCCGGGTTGGCAAAGCGTTCGATCAGGCTATCGGCGTATGCCGTGAGGTCGACATCCTTGATGCGCAACGTGGGGGCCTGCTCGTCCAGCATCAGCCGACGGGCGGCTTCACGGAACGCCGCGTCCTCCATGCATTCATTTATATGGGCATAGCCCGCGAGGTACCCCAGATACGCCAGGAAAGAGTGGCTGCCGTTGAGCATGCGTAATTTCATCTGCTCCCAAGGCAGCACATCCTGCACCATCTGGACACCCGCCACTTCCCACTCGGGACGCCCGGCGACAAAATTATCTTCCACGACCCACTGAATGAACGGCTCGCAGCTGATGGCGCACGGATCTTCCACGCCGAGCGCGTCGGTGATTTCCGCCAGCGAGGCCTCAGTCGCGGCGGGCACAATCCTGTCGACCATCGTCCCCGGGAAACTCACGTGGCTATCAATCCATTCAGATAACCCTGCGGAACGTTTTTGCGCCATGCCCAGCACCGCGTTTTTCACCACGTGCCCGTTGTCAGGGATATTGTCGCAGGACAGCACGGTAAACGCAGGCAAGCCGCGCTCGCGGCGGCGGTGGAGGGCTTCGACCAGGATCCCAGGGGCCGAATGTGGCTCGGAGGGGTTTTCAAGGTCGTGGGCGATCCGGGGGTTATTCAGATCGAGTTTTCCGGTCGCAGGATCGATGCAATAGCCTTTTTCCGTGATGGTGAGCGAGACAATTGCAACCTGAGGCTCGCAAAATTTCTCAATAATGGCGGGCAGGGAGTCCAGCTTTGCGTTCAGGCATTCATGGACAGCACCGACGATAATGGCCTCATTTCCTTCAGCCCCTTTTTCCAGCACGGTGAACAGATGATCCTGCGCGCGCAGCTGGCTCATCAGCACATCGCCGCTGAAAAGGCTAATCTCACAAATCCCCCAGTCGCCGCCTTTTTCATTCAGCACCCGGTTTGTTAACAATGCCTGGTGCGCACGGTGAAACGCGCCAAAGCCAAAGTGGACGATGCGGGAGCGTAATGACTGGCGATCGTAGCGAGGTTGCTGAACCCGGGCAGGAAGGGCGGTGGAGGCAATTGTCTTCATGAGATACACACCTGATTAACCATTAATTAACAATGCCAGTGTAAAGTTATATGACAGCAAATAAAATTGGTGAGCCGTAAATATCCCCGTTATGTGAGTTTGATCAATCAATGTGTGGCGGTGTATTGACCCTTCACGGCAAACATGTATGGTAGTCGTCATTGCAGTAGCACATATTGGTATAACAACTTAAGAGGGTGAGGCAATGGAACAAACCTGGCGTTGGTACGGGCCGAACGATCCGGTTTCTCTTGATGATGTGCGTCAGGCTGGCGCAACGGGTGTCGTCACGGCGCTGCATCATATTCCTAACGGTCAGGTCTGGCCGGTAGAGGAAATACAGACGCGTCAGGCGCTGCTGGCGGAGAAGGGATTAACCTGGTCTGTGGTAGAAAGCATTCCGGTTCATGAAGATATCAAAACCCATTCAGGGGAGTACCAGACCTGGATTGCTAACTACCAGCAGAGCATCCGTAACCTCGCGGCCTGCGGCATTGATACGGTTTGCTACAACTTCATGCCTATCCTGGACTGGACGCGAACCGACCTTGAATATCAGATGCCGGACGGCTCGAAAGCGCTGCGTTTCGATCAGATTGCCTTTGCGGCATTCGAACTGCACATTCTGAAACGCCCTGGCGCCGACGCGGATTACACCGCGGAAGAGCAGCAGCAGGCGCTCGCGTGGTTTAACGCCGCCAGTGACGCAGATATCGAAAAGCTGACCCGTAATATTATTGCGGGCCTGCCGGGGGCTGAAGAAGGGTATACGCTGGATCAGTTCCGCGCCCGCCTGGCGGAATACGGCGATATTGATAAGCAGCAGCTGCGTGAAAACATGGCGTATTTCCTGCGCGCTATCGTGCCGGTTGCGGAAGAGGTAGGGGTTCGCCTGGCCGTACATCCGGACGATCCACCGCGTCCAATCCTCGGCCTGCCGCGTATCGTGTCCACGATTGAAGATATGCAGTGGCTGAAAGAGACGGTCGACAGCATCTATAACGGCTTCACCATGTGTACCGGCTCCTACGGTGTGCGGGCGGATAACGACCTGGTGCGGATGATTGAAACCTTCGGCGATCGTATCCACTTCACGCATCTGCGCGCGACCTGCCGTGAAGAGAATCCAAAAACCTTCCACGAGGCGGCGCACCTGGGCGGTGATGTGAATATGGTGGCGGTGGTAGACGCCATTCTGGCGGAAGAGGCGCGTCGCAAGCAGATTGGTGATGTGCGTCCTATTCCGTTCCGTCCTGACCACGGCCATCAGATGCTGGACGATCTGCGTAAGAAAACTAACCCGGGTTATTCGGCGATTGGCCGTCTTAAAGGGATGGCGGAAGTGCGCGGCGTTGAGCTGGCGCTGAAGATGACGAAGTATCCGGAGCTGCTGTAACCGGAATTGCCGGGTGGCGGCTTCGCCTTACCCGGCCTACAAAAACACAAAAACCAGCTTCAGGGCCGGTTTTTTCGTAGGTCGGGTAAGCGTAGCGCCACCCGACAAATGCCGCAATCAGTCAGCGCGACCCATATAGCGTTTTTCTTCAATATGGATGCGGATCTTCTCGCCAGCAGAGAGGTATTCCGGTACCTGCACAACCAGGCCGGTCGTCAGGGTCGCCGGTTTGTTGCGGGCACTTGCGGATGCGCCTTTGATGCCAGGTGCCGTTTCAACGATTTCCAGATCGACCGTCTGAGGCAGTTCCAGCGCCAGCAGCACGCCGTCCCAGGTCAGAACCTGCATGTCTGGCATACCGCCTTCCGGGATGAACAGCAGCTCTTCTTCAATCTGATCTTTGGTGAAGATGTACGGGGTGTAATCTTCTTTGTCCATGAACACATATTCGTTGCCGTCGATATAGGAGAAATCAACATAGCGACGAGTCAGGGTGACGGTATCGACGATATCGTCACCTTTAAAGCGCTCTTCCACCTTCAGGCCGGTACGCACATCGGCGAAACGCATTTTGTACAGCGTAGCTGCACCACGGGCGCTTGGTGCCTGAATATCGATATCTTTCACAATCAGCAGTTTGCCGTTGTAATTCAGTACCATACCTTTTTTAATTTCGTTCGCTCTTGGCATTGCAGTAATCCTGTTTACGGGAGGTAAAAAATATCGCGCCAAATTACTCGCGCGCGGCCTTTCAGGCAAGAGGAATTCGTGGCTTTTGCTATCAATACGCAAAAGGTGTTACTGTGCGCGCGATGCCCGACTGTACGGGCATCCGCCAGCGAAAGAGAGCATTTATGGATTGCCGTCCCGATTGTGGCGCGTGCTGTACTGCACCGTCCATTTCAAGCCCCATTCCAGGAATGCCCGAGGGCAAGCCTGCCAATACCCGCTGCGTTCAGCTCTCGGAAACCAACCTGTGCATGATCTTTGGCTCACCGCTGCGTCCGAAGGTCTGCTCCGGGCTTCAGCCCACGGCCGAAATGTGTGGCAGCACGCGCGAGCAGGCGATGACGTACCTTCTTGAGCTTGAATCGCTCACCGCACCTTAAACGTCTTTAATCTTCGCCAGACAGCCCATCGTCAGCGTACACATCACCAGCGCAATCCAGAACACCGTGTGATAGTTCCAGATTTCGGCCACGACACCGGCCATTGAGCCGGCAATAATCCAGCCCACGCGGGTGGTGTTAGTATAAAGGGTGGTGGCAGAGCCTGCCTGACCCGGCATCAGATCCTGGAAATAGAGCATGCCTATCCCGGCGAGAATGCCAATATAGATGGCGTTCAGCAGCTGTAACGCCAGCAATAGCCCGGGGGTATGTACCGTCAGCATGCCGAGATAGAACAGCAGACCGGCGACGGCGGCGATGCGCATTAAAAAACGTTTCCCGAAGCGCTTTGCGTAATAGCCTGCGATAAGCATGGTCGGGATCTCAAGCCCGGCCGCGGTGCCCATCATGATCCCCGCCAGCTTCTCCGACAGGTGCAGTTCATTAATAATAAACAGCGGCATATTGATGATATAGAGGCTATTGGTGCCCCACATCAGCGTGCAGATCGCGAACAGGAGCAGGGCATCGCGGCGGTTACGGCGCGGCGCTTCCAGCACGCCCGTTGCTACTTTGGGCTCTTTGCGCATGGACGGCAGGAAGAACCACACCAGCGCGCCGCACGCCACAAACGCGACCGCCGCGCTCAGGTACATCACCGTAAAGCCAAAACCCATCGCCAGCGCGTAAGCCAGCGGTGGGCCAATCACCCATGCCAGCGACACCTGCGCACGCAGGACAGAGCTGAACATCACCGCTTCACGTCCGGTATGGTCGGCGTGTTCGCGGGCAAGCGCAAACAGCTGTGGGTTCGCCGTCGAACCAAAGCTGCTCAGGAATACCCCGACGAAAAGCAGAATGAAGTAGTTGCGGTTCCAGGCAAACAGAACGCAGGCCAAAACCCCCAGCAGGCAGCAGAAAACGATCAGGCTTTTACGATCGCCTTTTCTGTCGGATCGCCCCGCCAGGAACTGACTGACCAGGATGCCGATGATGGCGCTTCCGGTAAAAAAGAAGCCAACCAGCGCCGGACGAACATGAACCTCATTGGTCAAAAATAAGCTCAGCGTCGGCGTCTGTAACGCACCGGCAATGCCCGTGAAGAAGGCAACAATCAGGAAGGCCGCTGAGGTCAAATCAAAGGGCTTCGGCGAGGCAGCCGCAGGGATGTTATGCATGTTTTATAATTAGCGAGTAGCAGAGAGGGGCGGAGTGTACGCCGTCAGCTAAAAAATAAACAGTGGGTGCGGTCAATGATGCCACGAAAAATCAAAATGGCATTTCATCTTGCATCCACATCGGCTGACCTTAGCTGAAACTGACTTGCTGAATTTCAGCAAAATTCAGCTGAACGAAGAAGAAATGTGCTGTATCTCTAAATTCTGCAATCTGAAATACGAGTTTTCTTGCAAGGCATTGCAGAAAGCGCAAGACTTTTTGAAACGTTTCAGCGCTATCTTGTTTAACAAACGGAGCAGGCTAGCGCATTTTTTCTCATTAAAGCTGAAACGATTCAAGTTCAGCAGGAGTGGAGAACCATGTTCCAGTTATCTGTTCAGGATATCCACCCGGGCGCTCAGGCCGGGGATAAAGAAGAGGCTATTCGCCAGGTTGCCGCTGCGCTTGTGCAGGCGGGTAACGTCGCGGACGGCTATGTCAACGGCATGCTGGCGCGCGAGCAGCAGACCTCAACCTTCCTCGGCAATGGGATCGCCATTCCGCACGGCACCACCGACACCCGCGATCAGGTGTTGAAAACCGGCGTTAAGGTTTACCAGTTCCCGCAGGGCGTACTCTGGGGAGACGGTCAGGTAGCCTATGTGGCCATCGGTATCGCGGCCAGCAGCGACGAACACTTAGGTCTGCTGCGTCAGCTGACGCATGTCCTGAGCGATGACGCGGTGGCTGAACAGCTTAAATCCGCCACCACCGCGGAAGAGCTGCGCGCCTTGCTGATGGGCGAAAAACAGAGTGAAGCGCTGAAACTGGATAATGAAACGCTGACGCTGGATGTAGTTGCTTCCGATCTGGTGACGCTGCAGGCGCTGAACGCGGGCCGCCTGAAAGAAGCCGGCGCGGCGGATGCCACGTTTGTGACGCGCGTGATTAACGATAAGCCGTTGAATCTGGGTCAGGGTATCTGGCTGAACGACAGTGCTGAAGGCAACCTGCGCAGTGCGATTGCCGTGAGCCGTGCGGCCACGGCATTTGACGTAGAAGGCGAACGCGCGGCCATGCTGGTGACCGTGGCGATGGCTGATGAACAGCCGGTTTCCGTGCTGAAGCGTCTGGGCGACCTGCTGCTGAACAACAAAGCTGAAAAGCTGCTGAATGCTGATGCCTCCACCGGGCTGGCACTGCTGACCAGTGATGATGCGCTGACGGATGACGTGCAAACCGCGGAGTTCGTGGTGCGGAACGAACACGGCCTGCATGCCCGCCCGGGCACCATGCTGGTGAATACCATTAAACAATTCGAGAGTGAGATTACCGTGGCGAATCTTGACGGCACGGGCAAACCGGCCAACGGCCGTAGTCTGATGAAAGTTGTCGCGCTGGGCGTGAAGAAAGGTCACCGTCTGCGTTTCACCGCGCAGGGTGCCGATGCTGAACAGGCGCTGAAAGCGATTGGCGATGCCATCGCGGCAGGTCTGGGGGAGGGCGCATAATGAGCAGACGTGTTGCGACTATTACGCTGAACCCGGCTTATGACCTGGTAGGATTTTGCCCGGAAATTGAGCGCGGCGAAGTCAACCTCGTGCGTACCACCGGCCTGCATGCTGCGGGCAAAGGGATTAACGTCGCGAAAGTGCTCAAGGATCTCGGTATTGATGTCACCGTGGGCGGATTCCTCGGTAAAGACAACCAGGATGGGTTCCAGCAGCTCTTCAGCGAGCTGGGCATTGCCAACCGTTTTCAGGTTGTTCAGGGCCGTACCCGTATCAACGTTAAGCTGACGGAGAAAGACGGCGAAGTAACCGATCTGAACTTCTCGGGCTTCGAAGTGACGCCGTCAGACTGGGAACGCTTTGTCAACGACTCGCTGACCTGGCTGGGGCAGTTTGACATGGTCTGCGTCAGCGGCAGCCTGCCGTCCGGCGTGAGCCCGGAAGCCTTTACCGACTGGATGACGCGCCTGCGCAGCCAGTGCCCATGCATCATTTTTGACAGCAGCCGTGACGCGCTGGTTGCGGGCCTGAAAGCCTCACCGTGGCTGGTGAAGCCGAATCGCCGCGAGCTGGAGATCTGGGCGGGTCGTAAGCTGCCAGAATTAAAAGATGTGATTGACGCTGCCCATGCGCTGCGCGAGCAGGGTATTGCTCACGTGGTGATCTCGCTTGGTGCAGAAGGCGCGTTGTGGGTTAACGCGTCTGGCGAATGGATCGCCAAACCGCCGTCAATGGAAGTTGTGAGTACCGTTGGCGCAGGGGATTCCATGGTTGGCGGCCTGATTTATGGTCTGCTGATGCGGGAATCCAGTGAACATACCTTACGTCTTGCCACTGCCGTTGCTGCCCTGGCCGTCAGCCAGAGCAATGTCGGTATTACCGATCGTACCCAGTTAGCCGCGATGATGGCGCGCGTTGACTTAAAACCTTTTAACTAACAGCAGGAGAGGAATAATGAAAACGCTGCTGATCATTGACTCCGGTCTCGGACAGGCTCGCGCCTATATGGCGAAGACCTTGCTGGGCGCGGCGGCACAAAAAGCACATCTGGAGATTATCGATAATCCAGGCGATGCAGAACTGGCCATAGTCCTGGGCGACAAAATCCCGGCTGACAGTGCGCTGAACGGTAAAAAAGTGTGGCTGGGCGATATTAATCGCGCGGTGGCACACCCGGAACTGTTCCTGAGCGAAGCGAAAGGTCATGCGTCTGTCTACAGCGCGCCTGTCGCGACGGCACCGGCTACGGCCACGGGCCCGAAACGCATTGTGGCGGTGACGGCCTGCCCGACGGGGGTGGCTCACACCTTTATGGCGGCTGAAGCCATTGAAACCGAAGCGAAAAAACGCGGCTGGTGGGTAAAAGTGGAAACACGCGGCTCCGTCGGTGCTGGCAACGCGATCACCCCTGAAGAAGTGGCTGAGGCCGATCTGGTGATTGTGGCGGCGGATATCGAAGTGGACCTCGCGAAATTTGCCGGTAAGCCAATGTACCGTACCTCCACCGGCCTGGCGCTGAAAAAGACCGCGCAGGAGTTTGATAAAGCGCTGGTAGAAGCGAAGCCGTATCAGGCAACCGGCGCGCGTCAGACCGCGACGGAAGGGAAGAAAGAGTCAGCAGGCGCCTATCGTCACCTGCTGACCGGCGTGTCTTACATGCTGCCGATGGTTGTCGCGGGCGGTCTGTGTATCGCGCTCTCGTTCGCGTTTGGTATCACGGCGTTTAAAGAACAAGGCACGCTGGCGGCTGCGCTGATGCAGATCGGCGGCGGCTCAGCCTTCGCCCTGATGGTGCCAGTACTGGCGGGCTTTATTGCCTTCTCCATTGCTGACCGCCCGGGTCTGACCCCGGGGCTTATCGGCGGTATGCTGGCTGTGAGCACCGGTTCCGGCTTTATCGGCGGTATCATCGCGGGCTTCCTCGCCGGTTACGTCGCGAAGCTGATTAGCTCGAAGCTGAAGCTGCCGCAGAGTATGGAAGCGCTGAAGCCGATCCTGATCATCCCGCTGATTTCCAGCCTGGTGGTCGGTCTGGCGATGATTTACCTGATTGGTAAGCCGGTTGCGGGCATCCTGGCGGGTCTGACTCACTGGCTGCAAACCATGGGTACCGCGAATGCGGTTCTGCTGGGTGCAATCCTCGGCGGCATGATGTGTACCGACATGGGTGGTCCGGTGAACAAAGCGGCGTACGCCTTTGGTGTGGGCCTGCTGAGTACCCAGACCTACGCGCCAATGGCGGCGATCATGGCGGCAGGTATGGTGCCTCCGCTGGCGCTCGGTCTGGCGACGATTATTGCCCGTCGTAAGTTCGATAAGGCGCAGCAGGAAGGCGGTAAAGCCGCGCTGGTGCTGGGTCTGTGCTTCATCACCGAAGGGGCGATTCCGTTCGCGGCGCGTGACCCAATGCGTGTGCTGCCGTGCTGTATCGTAGGCGGTGCGGTAACGGGGGCGATCTCTATGGCTGTCGGTGCTAAGCTGATGGCACCACACGGCGGTCTGTTCGTGCTGCTGATCCCTGGCGCCATCACCCCGGTACTGGGCTACCTGCTGGCGATTGTTGCCGGTACGCTGGTGGCGGGCCTCTCTTACGCGGTGCTGAAACGTCCGGAAGCGGAAGTTGTGGCAAAAGCAGCGTAAGCGATAAACAACAAAAAAAGCCGGGTTGCATTACGCACCCGGCTTTTTTTATGCCGCCTCTTCAGCGGTTTGCTGAGCCTTCAGCCAGGCAATCTCTTCTGCCCAGATGTCCGGATTAATGGTTTCCAGCACCATCGGAATACCGTCGAAGCGGGCGTCCTGCATAATAAAGCGAAACGCATCGTGGCCAATGTTGCCTTCGCCCAGGCTGTGGTGGCGGTCAACGCGGCTACCAAAGGCGCTTTTCGCATCGTTTAAGTGCATTCCGCGCAGGTACTTAAAGCCCACAATGCGCTCGAACTCATCAAACGTGTTTTTCGTTGCCTCGGTGGTGCGCAGGTCATAACCGGCGGCAAACGCGTGGCAGGTATCAATGCACACGCCCACGCGGGATTTATCCTCCACGCCGTCGATAATCGCTGCCAGATGTTCGAACTTAAAGCCGAGGTTGCTGCCCTGACCGGCGGTATTCTCAATCACCGCGGTGACGCCTTTTGTCTTGTCCAGGGTGATGTTGATGGACTCGGCAATGCGCGCCAGGCAGGCATCTTCGTCGATCTGCATCAGATGGCTACCCGGATGGAAGTTCAGCAGCGTCAGCCCCAGCTGTTCGCAGCGCTGCACTTCATCAAGAAACGCCTCGCGGGATTTTTCCAGCGCCTCTTCAACCGGGTGACCGAGGTTGATCAGGTAGCTGTCGTGGGGGAGGATCTGGCCGGGCCCGTAGCGGTATTTCTCACAGGCGGCTTTGAAATCATCAATCACCTCAGCGGTGAGCGGTGCGGCGCGCCACTGGCGCTGATTTTTGGTGAACAGGGCGAAAGCGGTCGCCTCAATTTCGGCGGCACGAATGGCGGCATTCGCAAGGCCACCTGCAGCGCTGACGTGCGCTCCAACATATTTCATAAAGGGACTCCTGTTAACCCGAAATGCTTATGATAGCGGGTTAACAGGAGAAGGATGTAGTGGTTTATGCCATCAGGCTATGGACCGCGAGGTTAATCGCGCCGCCGCCAACAATCAGCCAGATGAAGAGCACCAGCGCCATCAGCAGCGGTTTCGCACCGGCTTTTTTCAGCGCGCTGACGTGCGTGGTCACTCCCAGGGCCGCCATGGCCATCGCCAGCAGTACGGTATCCAGCGTGACCAGCATATCAACAACGGCTTTCGGCAGCAGGTGGAAGGAGTTAAAGATAGCGACCACGATGAACAGGATCGCAAACCACGGAATGGTGATTTTACTTTTCTCGCTGCCGCCCGCCGGAGCCAGTTGTTTAACCCGTGCGGCCAGAAAAAGCAGGAACGGGGCCAGCATCATCACGCGCAGCATTTTGGCAATCACCGCTGCGTTTTCGGCGTCCGGGTTAATGGCGTGTCCTGCTGCGACCACCTGGGCCACTTCGTGCATGGTCGAACCGATATAGATGCCGTAGGTTTCCGGGCTGAACCAGTGGGCAACCAGCGGATACATGGCCGGGTAGAGGAAAATCGCCAGCGTACCGAAGATCACCACCGTCGCTACCGCCACCGTTACCTTGCTGGCTTCGGCTTTCACGACGGGTTCTGTGGCCAGCACCGCCGCTGCGCCACAGATACTGCTCCCGGCACCGATCAGCCAGCTGGTTTGCCTGTCCAGGCCAAACACTTTCTGGCCGATAAAACAGGCCAGTAAAAAGGTGCTGGTCAGGGTCAGAACGTCGATGGCGATCCCGCTCGCACCCACATCCGCAATCTGCGAAAAGGTAAGACGGAAGCCGTAAAGAATGATCCCAAGACGCAGCAGATGCTGCTTGGCAAAGATTACGCCGCCGTCGCAGGATTTCCAGATATGCGGGTAAACGGTGTTACCCACGACCATGCCGAGCAAAATGGCGAGCGTCAGCGCGCTGAAACCTGCGCCTGCGATGGCCGGGATGCTGCCGCCCCATAGCGCTACGGCGGTGACTGCAGCGCTGAGCGCAAGACCCGGCACGAAGTGCCACACTGTACGATGATGTTGTAAGGTGATTTCTGACATAACCTTCTCCTTTGTCTGGCTAAAGGTTACGGCGCTCTGGCTTAAAAATAAAATTGATTATATACTTATAATTAATCTATATAAGTGGTAAGCAACCATGCACATTACTCTGCGTCAGCTGGAAGTCTTTGCCGAGGTGCTGAAAAGCGGCTCAACGACCCAGGCGTCACAAATGCTGGCGCTCTCACAGTCTGCGGTCAGCGCGGCGTTGACCGATCTTGAAGGACAACTGGGCGTTCAGCTTTTTGACAGGGTAGGGAAGCGTCTGGTGGTCAACGAGCACGGTCGTCTTCTTTATCCGCGCGCGCTGGCGCTGCTTGAGCAGGCTATAGAAATCGAGCAGCTGTTCCGCGAAGACAACGGTGCGATCCGCGTTTACGCCAGCAGCACCATTGGGAACTACATTCTGCCGGAAGTGATTGCCCGCTACCGCCGGGATTTTCCCACCCTGCCGCTGGAGATGAGCGTGGGCAATAGCCAGGACGTCATCAACGCAGTGATCGATTTCCGCGTGGATATCGGCCTCATCGAAGGACCCTGCCATAACGTCGATATCATTGCCGAGCCCTGGCTGGAAGACGAGCTGGTGGTGTTTGCGTCCCCGGCCTCGTCGTTATTGCAGGGAGAGGTGACGCTGGAACGGCTGGCGCAGGCGCAGTGGATCCTGCGCGAGCAGGGCTCCGGCACGCGTGAAATTGTCGATTATCTGCTGCTTTCACATCTGCCGCATTTCCAGTTAGGGATGGAGCTGGGGAACTCTGAGGCCATCAAGCACGCGGTGCGCCACGGGTTGGGCATCAGCTGTCTTTCCCGGCGCGTTATTGCCGAACAGCTGGAAACCGGATCGCTGGTTGAAATCCCTATCCCAATGCCGAAGCTGGTGCGCACGCTGTGGTGCATTCATCATCGTCAGAAACACCTTTCCAGCTCCCTGCAGCGTTTTCTGCGCTATTGCGAAATCTGACAGCATCCCTCACCCCAAAGGGGAGAGGGAAAAATTATGCTTTACTTATAATCCTGGCCGCGTCATGAAGCTCTCTTATAACTGAGTATTTCTGCCGGAAGGAACGCGGATCGTCTGCTACAATCGCGCCTCATTTATTAAATGGACAGCATTTTCATATGGTTTCAGAAATTAAAACCACAGAAGCGCCCACGCTACGTCGTGAACTCAAGGCGCGTCACCTGACGATGATCGCCATTGGCGGCTCAATCGGTACAGGTCTTTTCGTTGCCTCTGGCGCAACGATTTCGGCAGCCGGCCCGGGTGGGGCACTTTTCTCTTATATCCTGATTGGCCTGATGGTGTACTTCCTGATGACCAGTCTCGGCGAACTGGCCGCGTACATGCCGGTATCCGGTTCGTTCTCGACCTACGGTCAAAAATACGTTGAAGAAGGCTTCGGCTTCGCGCTGGGCTGGAACTACTGGTACAACTGGGCGGTCACCATCGCCGTTGACCTTGTCGCCGCACAGCTGGTGATGAACTGGTGGTTCCCGGATACGCCGGGCTGGATCTGGAGCGCCCTGTTCCTGGCCGTCATCTTCCTGCTGAACTACATCTCCGTGCGCGGTTTCGGCGAAGCGGAATACTGGTTCTCTTTGATCAAAGTGGCAACCGTCATCATCTTTATCGTCGTCGGTGTGGCGATGATCGTTGGTATTTTCAAAGGCGCAGAACCTGCGGGCTGGAGTAACTGGACAATAGGCGATGCGCCGTTTGCCGGTGGACTGTCGGCAATGATTGGCGTGGCAATGATTGTCGGCTTCTCCTTCCAGGGAACCGAGCTGATTGGCATTGCTGCCGGTGAGTCAGAGAACCCGGAGAAGAATATTCCGCGCGCGGTTCGTCAGGTCTTCTGGCGTATCCTGCTGTTCTATGTGTTCGCGATCCTGATTATCAGCCTGATCATTCCGTACACCGATCCAAGCCTGCTGCGTAATGACGTGAAAGACATTAGCGTTAGCCCGTTCACGCTGGTCTTCCAGCATGCCGGTCTGCTTTCTGCCGCGGCAGTGATGAACGCCGTTATCCTGACTGCTGTACTGTCAGCCGGTAACTCCGGGATGTACGCGTCCACCCGTATGCTCTACACGCTGGCATGCGACGGTAAAGCACCGCGTATTTTCGCGAAGCTGTCCCGTGGCGGCGTACCGCGTAACGCGCTGTACGCCACTACGGTGATCGCCGGTCTGTGCTTCCTGACCTCCATGTTTGGCAACCAGACGGTGTACCTGTGGCTGCTTAACACCTCCGGGATGACGGGCTTTATTGCCTGGCTGGGGATTGCCATTAGCCACTATCGTTTCCGCCGTGGCTACGTCAAACAGGGTTATGACGTTAACCAGCTGCCGTATCGCTCCGGCTTCTTCCCGCTGGGCCCCATTTTCGCCTTCATTCTGTGCCTGATCATTACGCTGGGACAGAACTATGAAGCGTTCCTGGCGGACACCATTGACTGGGGCGCCGTCACGGCAACCTACATTGGCATTCCGCTGTTCCTCGTCATCTGGTTTGGTTACAAGCTGACGAAAGGAACACACTTCGTTCGCTACAGTGAAATGGAATTCCCGGAACGATTTAAACAATAACCGCACTTCCTCTCTATTAGCCCGCTCGTTTGAGCGGGCTTTTTTATTCCCGCCCCCTGAAACAAAGATATATTTCTTAACAATTTAATTGATAATAATTATCGTTTGCTTTATCGTTATCAAAAATAAGCGTGTCACCGACCCACCGGAGATGTGGGCGGCCAGGAAGACGCTGTGAGCAATGATGATTTGATTGAGTTGTATTTACCTCATGGAGATATGGAATGTTTAGGTTGAATCCCTTCGTCAGGGGAGGACTTTGCGCGTCCGCAATGTCCCTGGCCCTGCCTGTTATCGCAGCGGAATCCGGCGACACAATGGTTGTTACGGCCTCCGCGACCGAGCAAAACCTGAAAGACGCACCGGCAAGCATCAGCGTCATCACCCAGGAAGATTTGCAGCGCAAACCCGTTCAGAACCTGAAAGATGTGTTACGGGATGTGCCGGGCGTGCAGCTCACGAGCGAAGGGGACAACCGTAAAGGGGTAAGTATTCGCGGACTGGACAGCAGCTACACGCTGATCCTGATCGACGGCAAGCGCGTCAATTCCCGTAACGCGGTGTTCCGCCATAATGATTTCGACCTCAACTGGGTGCCGGTTGACGCCATCGAACGAATTGAAGTGGTGCGTGGGCCGATGTCTTCTCTTTACGGCTCCGATGCGCTGGGCGGCGTGGTAAACATTATCACCAAAAAAATCGGCCAGAAATGGACGGGTACTCTGAGCGCCGATTCCACAATTCAGGAACATCGCGACCGTGGAGACACCTACAACGGTCAATTCTATACCAGCGGTCCGCTGGTGGACGGTCTGCTGGGGCTGAAAGCCTACGGTAGCCTCGCAAAGCGTGAGAAAGACGGTCAGCAGAAGTCCTCTACCACGGCGAGCGGTGAAACACCGCGCATTGAAGGCTTCACCAGCCGCGATTCGAATGTGGAATTCGCCTGGACGCCGTCTGAAAATCATGACTTTACGGCGGGCTACGGTTTCGACCGTCAGGATCGTGACTCGGATTCTCTCGACAAAAACCGCCTTGAGCGTCAGAACTACTCTCTCAGCCACAACGGCCGCTGGGGCGTCGGCAACAGCGAGCTGAAGGTGTACGGCGAGAAGGTGGATAACAAAAACCCGGGCAACAGCAATACGATCACCTCCGAGAGCAACGCGGTGGACGGGAAATACGTGCTGCCGCTGGGCGACATCAACCAGCTACTGACCTTCGGCGGCGAATGGCGTCACGATAAGCTGAAGGATCCGGTCAACCTTACGGGCGGTTCCGGCAGCAGTACGTCGACAAGCCAGTATGCCCTGTTCCTTGAAGATGAGTGGCGTATCTTTGAACCTCTGGCGCTGACCACCGGCATCCGTATGGATGACCATGATACCTACGGCGACCACTGGAGCCCGCGCGCCTATCTGGTCTACAACGCGACCGATACCGTCACGGTGAAAGGGGGCTGGGCGACCGCGTTTAAAGCGCCGTCGCTGCTGCAGCTGAGCCCGGACTGGGTCACCGGCTCGTGCCGCGGTGCCTGTGAGATTGTCGGTAACCCGGATCTGAAACCAGAGACCAGCGAGAGCTTCGAGTTCGGTCTGTACTACAGCGGGGAAGAGGGCTGGTTAGAGGGCGTGCAGGCCAGCGTGACCACTTTCCAGAATAACGTCGATGACCGCATCAGCATCAGCCGTACGGCCAATGCGAAACAGGCCCAGAGCTACCCTAACTACGTTGGCCTGAATGCGGACGGTGAACCGATATTCCGCTATTACAACGTCAACAAGGCGCGCATCCGTGGGGTGGAGACCGAGCTGAAATTCCCGCTGGCGGACGACTGGAAAGTGACGCTGAACTACACCTACAACGACGGTCGTGATATCAGCAACGGCGGCAACAAGCCGCTGTCCGATCTGCCGTTCCATACCGCCAACGGGACCGTTGACTGGAAGGCGACGCAGGACTGGTCGTTCTATGTTCAGGGCAATTACACCGGTGAGAAACGCGCGCTGACCAGCAGCGACCCAACGCCGGGTGGCTATGTTATCTGGAATACCGGCGCCGCGTGGCAGGCGACGAAAAGCGTGAAGTTGCGTGCGGGCGTGCAAAACCTGCTGGACAAAGATCTGAGCCGCGACGATTACAGCTACACGGAAGATGGCCGTCGCTACTTTGTCGGTGTGGATTATAAGTTCTGATGGGGTAATGTGCCGGGTGGCGGCTGCGCCTTACCCGGCCTACATAAGGGCACAGGCCCGTAGGCCCGGTAAGCGAAGCGCCACCGGGCAAAACAGGCAGCGCTTATGCAAATAAATGCTCCGCATGGAAGCGGAGATGATCCTCAATAAAGGACGCAATGAAGTAATAGCTGTGATCGTATCCCGGCTGAATGCGCAGCGTCAGCGGCCAGTCCTTCTGGCGTGCCGCTTCTGCCAGCACCGCAGGCTGTAGCTGTCCGGCGAGGAACTGGTCTGCATCACCCTGATCGATAAGGGTGGGAATGGCCTCTTCAGCTTTGCTGGCCAGCATCAGCGCGCAGCTGTCCCATGCCTGCCATTTTTCCGCATCCTCACCCAGATAGTGTGTGAAAGCTTTCTGCCCCCACGGCACCTGTGTTGGGTTCACAATCGGTGCAAATGCCGACACGCTGACGTATTTCCCCGGATTTTTCAGCGCCATGATGAGCGCCCCGTGTCCGCCCATTGAGTGGCCGCTGATCGCGCAGCGCTCGCCGACCGCAAACTGCGACTGCACCAGCGCAGGAAGTTCATCACGAAGGTAATCATACATGCGGTAGTGGCGCGCCCAGGGTTGCTCGGTCGCATTGAGATAAAACCCGGCGCCTTTGCCCAGGTCGTATCCGGCATCGTCGGCCACATCATCGCCACGCGGGCTGGTGTCTGGCATCACGAGCGCAATGCCCAGCTCGGCGGCAATACGCTGCGCGCCCGCTTTGGTGGTGAAGTTTTCGTCGTTGCAGGTCAGGCCGGAAAGCCAGAACAGAACCGGTGGATTTTCCGTCGGCGGAAGGAAAATGCTGAACGTCATTGCACAGTTCAGGGTGGTGGAGTCGTGCCGCCAGCGCTGCTGTCGACCTTCAAAACAACGGTGCTCTTCGAGCAGTTCCATGCAGGGCTCCTTAATGAGAATGCGTATTCATAAAAACCATAATACAGCCTTTTCATTGACCTGTGAGTAACTTTCACTTTCGCCAGACGGCGAGATGCTGCATCATAAATTTACTTTTCTTTAACAATTGGAGCGGTCATGGCGCTGCGTATTGCGCTCAGTGGGTTTGTCGTGCTGGTGGTGGCGATGGGGATAGGGCGCTTTGCCTTTACGCCCCAGGTGCCGCTGATGATTGCTGCCGGACAGCTTACGCTGACCAGCGCGGGTCTGGTGGCGGCGATGAACTATCTGGGCTATCTGGTGGGCGCGTGGGATGCGATGCGTGCGCACCGCTTCGTTGAAACGCGCCTCTGGCTTGGCATCACCGGCGCGGTGGCGCTGACGCTGCTCTCCGCGGCGGCGGAGAACGCCGTCGTGCACGGCCTGCTGCGTTTTGTCATCGGCTGCATGAGCGGCTGGTCGATGGTACTCATTGCCGCCTGGACTAACGAACGGCTGGGACAGCTGGGTAAACCGGGTCTGAGCGCTGCCGTATTTGCCGGACCGGGGGCGGGCATTGCGCTGAGCGGCCTGCTCGCCGTCTATATTCAGGCGAAGTCCCTGTCGGCCGGGGCGGCATGGCAAATCTACGGCGTGCTGGCGCTGGTGCTGATTGTCCTGGTGGCGCGCTACCTGCCGCGATCCGGGCAGCTCCATCGACCCGGCACCGCGCCAGAGCCGCTGGTGCTGACGGCGGATTTAACGCGTCTGGTCTGGAGCTACAGCCTGGCCGGGTTTGGCTATATCCTCCCGGCGACCTTCCTGTCACAAATGGCGGCCGTGCGTTTTCCCGGCAGCCTGTTTGCCCAGTTTGTCTGGCCGATTTTTGGTCTCGCCGCCGTGGTGGGGATTGCGCTCAGTATTCTGCTACGCCATACCTCAACGGCTAACCGCAGGCTGGCTATCGTACTGTGGTTACAGGGGGCGGGCGTGCTGGCGGCCTGGCTGCTGCCGGGGATTGGCGGGGTGCTGACGG
>ERZ1035025.600-NODE-600-length-23058-cov-7.363344_pt1 | contig 23058 bp, 30 predicted proteins | sample MGYA00520619_ERZ1035025 | MGnify/ENA primary metagenome ERZ1035025 (study PRJEB33766, sample SAMN09781742) | gut metagenome | biome: gut microbiome | host: Homo sapiens | place: Madagascar | study: EMG produced TPA metagenomics assembly of the PRJNA485056 data set...
TATCGCCAATATAGTTAAATCTGATTTACTGAGGGTTCCGATGGTTCTGATGGTTCTGAGGGAACGCCGATTTCGGCGAAAACAGGAAAACCAAGAATGAAAAAAACGGGAGCGATTCTTCCCAGATTCGTTCTGCTTCCATTGATGATCTAAGCAAGCGGGACGATCTTTCATATAAGAGAAAAAGGGCACCGGGAAAACCCGATGCCCTCACGAACTGAGCCGAGCCTAACCCTTGCACTCGTTGTCAAGCATCTTGCGTATGGAGCAGTCGAACGCCGCCTCGGACGAGTCGAGGAAGCGGCCAACGAAGTACCGCTGCCCCTTGCCCGTCACCTTCGGCGTGCGGCTCACCGTCACGTGGCCGTCGGCGTGGGTTATGGCCGTCTCCTTCACCACGAAAAGTCCCATGTCCATGCTGCGCTGTGTGGGCATGTTTTTCCAGCTGCCGTCTTTCATCAGGTAGCCGTTGCCGCGAAGCCACGCGAACAGGCGGTTCTGCCCGATGTTGATCCCGTTCGATGCCAGCAGCTTGGCGAGCTCGCCCACCAGCATGGTGTTGTCGGATGCCGCCACCGCGTCGGCGAACAGCGCCTTCGGCGCAAGCTCGCGGTTCTCGGCCTCAAGCTCCTGGCGCTTGGCGCGCTCCTCCTTGAGGTTGGTGGCAAGGCGGATGATGGTGTCGGGGTCGGTCAGCGCCTCCTCCACCTTCTCAGGCGTGAGGTAGCCGCCATGTTTGCGGATGGACGGCAGGACGGTGGCGAAAATCCACGATTCGAACTTCTGCGCATTGGGGAGCTTTGAGTGGGCTATCAGCCTGTAAAGGTCAGGCTCGCCGATGAAGCGTGCATCTTGCTTCCTGCCAAGCCTATCTGTGATGGGGTAACGTTTCGTTACCCCACGGCAATGGTCTTTTATTGCCTTATTTGGGTTAGCGTAGCCTAGCGCATTGGCAACGTCTTTGCCGCAAAACTCGACGGCACCATCGGCTTCCACAGTGCGAAGGTTCCCGAACTCTGCATTATCGAATGATATAATGCCGTTAGTGATATTCATATATCACGCCTTTCTGGTGCCCCTATACGTTTCCTAGGCGCGGGGGCACCTCCTATTTCTTTTCCCTTTCAATTTCTTCCCGAACCAGACGCTTGAGGAATGAAGCCTTGCTGTCCTCCTTCTCTATGCGCTCAGCAAGTTCAGGCTCCGTCTTTCTATTGAACGCAACGCTCACGCGCACAATATTCTTCTCGTCGTATTTCTTTTTTGACGGATAAACGACCATGTTTCACCTCCTTTATACATTAACCATAGTAACTATGGTTAATGTCATAGTCAAGCGAGTACATGCCAGCCTCGCTGACAATGGATAATGCCTGCTCACCGCCAGGGGTACGCATTGAACGCGTACCCTTTTCGTTCTCGTCGAGCATAAAGAGAAGGCACCCGTTGGGGTGCCTTCTCTTATTGGCTGCCGCCTGGTTTCGCTTGCGCCAGAGGCGTAGGCGGCTTCTCGCGCGACTCTATCACTAAAACCTCACTCAAAGCTTTTAGTGACAATCTGAATCTTTTAAGTGATTCGCCGCGATTCGGCGCGGTTCGGCGCGCTTAAAGGTTAAGCAGCTTGCGCCACGTGTTGCGCCCAACGATTCCGTCATCGTCAAGTCCGTTGTCAACCTGGAACGCCTTGATGGCTCGCTGCGTATCGCTGCCGTTGATGCCGTCAGCGCCGCACGAGCCGCAATTGTAGCCGAGGAAGATCAGCCGTTCCTGCATCAATTTGGTGATGTTTCCGCGCGACTTGCGCCCGAGCTGAGGGCAACCGTTAAGCGTATTGGTACCTGGAATGCCGTCAACCGTTTGATGCGAGTAGCCTTTAGCGTTGCACTCGCGCTGCAAACGGCGCACCCAATCGGTGAACGACCAACCGCTGTTATTTGCCGATCCCTGCGCAGGATCGGAAGCGGGAACGTTTGCGCTCTGCCCGTCCCACGCAGGACGGAAGAATCCCATGATGAACCAGCTTGAGCCTTTTACGCCGTATGAGCGCGTTCGGCGCATGACCGCGCCGCCGTTGTCGTTGCTGCTTACCGAGGTGTTGCCCTCGATGGTGGTCACGCTTGCGGAGCCGTTGCGCGATTCAACGATTCCCACGTGGCAGGCTCGGGAGCCGTTCGAGAAGAAAACGATATCGCCCTTCTGCGGCTTCTCCTCGCGGTCGAGCCAGCGCCCGAGCTTCTTCGCGTAGTTGACGTGCGAGGGACAGTAGGCGAACTTTCCCACAATATCCAAAGCGCCAACCTGATCGGCGCACCACGACACGAACATGTCACACCAAGGGTTGTAATCAAGTCCGTACCACTCGCCGTACTTTACGTGGTTGCTTCCCGCTGGGTTCTCCTTAACGCCGATCTGGCTTGCAGCCACGGCAACGAAATCGCTAGCAGTTGCCATCTTCTCCCCCTTCCAACACCTCAGCCGTCTGATCTGGGATTTCCTCGTCCGTAACCGTCTCGCTCGGCATCGCCGCAAGCTCCTCTTCGGTCGCGTTGTCTGTCTCGTACTCAGCCATTACTGCTCCTTACGCTCGAAGTATTGGGCGATCTTGCCGTTGTCGAGATCGGGGTTGATTGCCTTAGCGTTCTCGAAGATCGACATGATCTCGCTGCCGATGATGTAGATGCAGGCGGGGACGATCAGGGGCATATCGAAGCCAAGATCGACATGCTGGCTTCCCGTCTCGATCAAGATAGCCATGCACACGATCAGCACATAGCCGCTCTTGTGCCACAAGCCTTCACGCATCTTCGAGCTGGAAAGCTCGCCGTTCTTAGCCGCCTTCATTACGCCAGAGACAACATCGAGGATCACGAACGCCGCCGTGATCCAAATCGCCCATTGCTGCTCAGCCGTGAAGAAAACATCCATCCGCTGTTCCTCCTTTTGTTTGGTAACGTTTGAGCAGATTTTCGCCGCTGGTATCAAGGCGCGAAAAAAGCGCACCGTTTCCGATGCGCTTAAAGCTTGCCTGGCTATTGGATTTGCACAGGCTCCCCAGCCTGGTTGTATGCGTACACGGCAGGCGTTGACACCTTCCCGTCAGCACCGTAAGCGTGAATCTTCGATAGCAGACCAGCGCCGTCAGAGCCGTAGGCGGTGACGCTGCTCCCGTTCCCGCTGATGTCAACATACAGCGTTTCAGACGGGCAATCGAAGGTGTTCCCGTAAAATTCCTGATACTGGATGACCCTCAAGCAAAGATACTTGAAACCTTTGAACTGGTAGGGGACTGCAAGCGTGAACGTCATCGTTTCATCGTTCGCGCTTACAACTCGCGAGCTTCCTGGCTCAGCGGTTCCCCAGTCGAAAGTGACCCAATCGGCAACAGGCTGCTTGTCATCCTCCGCTGCGTTCATCACGGGAACCAGGTTCCACAGCAAAGCGTTGCTCTCTCCCGTGGTGTTGCCCGTGGCGGTGACGGTAACTGTATCGCCGATCTTCGCCTTGTCCTTATCGACCGATACGGTTGCAGGCGTAAGAAGCGGAATCGTGTACGAGCATGACGCTTCCGAAGTGTATGTTCTACCGCTGCCGCCAGTGTAGTAGCATTTGCATCTAGCCTTGACGGTTTGACCGCGCTTGAACGTCCCGAGGTAAGACCATTGCGTTCCGTACCAGTTGCCCGTATAGCCGATCGATGCCGTTCCCGATCCGTGGTGCTCCGTCTCGTAGCTCACCCGCGCCCATGCGCTCTCGTCACCATCGGTTACGTAGATGTTCTCAACCGTGTAAATCTCAACTTCGTCAGCGGACGGGAAATCGCCGTATGCGATCTCGACCCATGCCTGAAAGTTAGAGCCTGACGGCTTACCGAGATTGCCCTTCGCGCTCGCTACGGTTTTTCTTCTTGCCAAGCCTACCTCCCAGCATAGATGATGTAGTTAACCGCGATAAATGGCTGCATGACGTTCATTGCCTTGCCATCGCCCGAGAACGTGATCTCGTCGACATTTGCGCCATTGCTTCCGTAAAGCGACATAGGCGTGAAATCGCCCGACTTTACTTTTTGAGATGTTCCTTTTTGCGCATACAGAATCGATGATCCAACCGAGTTAAGGCGTGTGTAGATCGAAGCGTAATCCTTCGGAAGCTCGGAAGCGGTTAGCTCATTGGATTCCTCGCCGCCAGTAGAACCGATGGCATGTGAAGCAGACGATCCGATGGCTGTTTTCCCCGACATGTCGGGAAGGTTGAAGGTCGTGCTTCCGTCCCCCTCGCCGTAGGCTGTACCTATCGCTTCGAAAAGAAGGCCGTATTCCGCCCTGCTTACCTCCGAGCCATCGCACAAAAGCCAACCGCTAGGGGCAGTCGATCCGCCGTATGCCGTGATCGTGCCTATTGGCGTTGAGCTGCCGCTAATCATTGCCCCCCCCCGAGCTTGATGTAGATAGAGCCAGGCGTTCCCGTTGCAGGCGGCTCGCCAGTGCCTACCGTGATCCCAAGGCTCTCCAACGCTTCGGGAGCCGTTGCAGCGCCAGTGCCGCCGCGCGTGATCGGCAGGATTCCAGCCGTAACGTCCGCTGCGCTGTGCGTGTGCGCAGAGGGCGTGAAGGTCGTTGGCTTGCCGCTGATCTCGCTGTATGCGTATGACGGCTTGCTATCAGCCTTCGCCCAGTCCGCAAGGTCGGTGATGTCGGCTTTGCCGTGCTTATGCCCGAGCCTTGAGAAGATGCCGCTCAGCTTCGTGAAGAAGTAGCTCAAGCCGGTGGTGTTCACCACCTCGTCACCAGCCTTTGTGGCTCCGCCTGCGATAGCGTCTATGGTGTCGGTGCTGATAGGGTCGAAGCTAGAGCCTGTCACGCCCATCTTCTCCCAGTTGCCGTTAACGTAAAGCCACTCTGCGTAGCGGTCGTTCTCGCCTTGCTTCCCGAAAGGCACAAGGTAGATGATGCCAGGCGAGCCATCGAGCGTAGGAACGCCGTTAGTCCCGAACTCTCCGTCTGCGCATATGTGCAGCTTCGTTCCCTGCGCTGCGCTGATCATGTCCGCGAACTCAGCCTTGCGCTTCGCTTCCGCTTCCGCTCTCGCCGTCTCCGCTGTGCTTCTGGTGCCTTCTGCCGAGGATCGGTTGGATTCTGCTTGAACCCTTCCAGATTCAGCCGTTGCCCTCTTCTGCTCTTCGTCTGCTCGCTTCGATTCAGCCGCGCTGCGCTTCGATTCCGCTGCTTCACGTGCGCTTTCTGCCGAAGAACGCGCTTCCTCGGCTTGCGCCCTTGCTGCTTCCGCTTCTGTTCTCGCTGTTTCGGCGCTTGCCCTTCCCTGCTCAGCGGTTGCGCGGTCTGCTTCCGCTTGCTCTATAGCCTTGAAGGTTTCGGCGTACTGCGCCACGTAGTCATCGAGCTTGCCCTTAAGCTCCTCGAACTCGGGGATGTAAACGGCTTCTGCCTGCGCGGTCGGAACCGCATCGAGCACATCGAAGCAGACGCATTGCGTGGTGCCGATGTAGCCTTCCTTCTCGAGCATCACATACGCAACGCTGATCTTTCCCCGTGCGGAAGCAAGGGAAGCGGGGAGCGTGTACGTTGCCGTGCCGTCCTCGATGACGGAAACCTTCTCGAACACCACGCCGTCAGGCTTTGCCGCGCAGAAGCGAACAGCCGTGTACTGCGTGAGGTCGATCTTCTCGCCGTCCTCGGTTACAACGATCGCGAGCGTCACGGAACCGATCTCACCTTTGCGAATCTTGATCGTCCGCACATCATCTGGCTTAGCCAGATCAAGAGTAAGCGCATATCTCATGCGATGCCCTCCATTACCTCGATGTCGAATGCCTGCGTGGTTATCACGTCCGTCTCGTCATACGCGAGCCGAAGGTATGCCTTGCAGCCGCCTTCACGCGCCGTAAGCGTTTCCTCGACCTCGTACACAACCTCGCCGTTGAGCACAGAGCATTGCAGCTCGTAGCCGTGCGGCATGACGCAAAGCGCCACATCGTACAGCGTCAGGTCAAGCTCCTCGGCTCCCTGGTAAACGTGCATAGTTAGACGCGCGTTCCCCTTCTCGCCCTTCCTGAGCGTTACCGTCCTGTTCTGAATCGGCTTGTCAACGCCGAGCCGCAAAGCGTATTCGATCATGATTTCTGCCTTACCCCGATGATGTAATGGTTGCTTGCCTGCGAGACGATCAGAACCACGTTCCCCTTTGCGCAAGAGCAGCACCGAACCGCCATGAGCGAGCTTCCGTTCACCGTCACAGAAGCCGTTCCGTCATCGAACGTATCCGTAACCTTGCCAGTGGTGATCTTGCAGTAATTCCTGCGCAAGAAAGGCTTTAGCGCATCGGCTACCGCCTTTATGAGCTGATCAGGATTTCTCCACGTTGCCATAAAGCTTCACCGTCCTTCTCATGGTTGTCTCGCTCTCGGTGTCTGGTGTTGCCTTCACGCTGCGCTTGTATGCGCTGTATTTGCCGCTCAATCCGCTTCGCTGGTAGTCAACTGCAACGGTATCTCCTGCGTTGAACCGCTTGCCTGCGTGACCGATCGTAAGGCGCTCGATCGATTGCATTCCCTCGATCAGCAGCGCCTTAGCCTTCTCCTGGCATTGCGCCTTCGTCTCAAGCCCCTCAACCTCCTCGAACCGCACGATGCGCATCCCGCGCGCCGCCGTGCTGTACTGGTTGTTAGGATCGGCGTTCTCAGCCGATCCGATTACCTCGGAATCGTCTTTGAGCTTAGAGCGCACAACCACAACGTTTGGCGTGTCGTGAACGTCCCATTCTCGTTTGATCGTCTCGTCCGAAACGTCCTCTTCGGTATCGCTGAATACCGTGGTCGCAACCGCCGTCTCAGGGTCTTGATACGGCTTAGCGATCACGTTGCCCCAAACGTCAACGTTGAGAGAGCCGTAGCCGTAAAGCTCCATGATGTCGTTCGCCATCTCGAGGAAGGAGGTTCCGACCTCCCATGTCTTAGTCGCTGCGACCTCCCAGCCGCCTGGCGTGAGCATCAGCGGCAATCCGACCTCGTACACCATCTCAGAGACAACGGGGAGGTAGTTAGCCGTGTACGCCGCCCCCACGGCGTAATTGCCCTCAAGCAGTCGCTGCTCAAGCAGCACAAGGACGCTGTAAAGGTCGGCGGTTCCCACGTGCGAGCCTTCGCAAACCTCCTCGCTCTTCGAGTAAACGAAGAAAGTCCCATAGCATTTGGACTCGACCTCGCCGTCAAGCTCCATGTCGGCGTAAACCCTCAGAAGATCGTCCCCAAGGTCGGGCATGTCAACGTACTCGATCGAGCCAGAAACCTTAAGGCTCGTAAGCTGAGCTTCATCTATCGTGCATGATGTGATGCCGCTTACCTCGCCAAGCTCCTCATAGGCGTTGTCCTCGTAAGCTTCCGACTTCCAGCCGATCACGCGCCGAACGCGCATGAACCGCCAGGAGGTCGTTCGACCTCCTTTGTTCATATCTATCATCGGGAAACCTCCTGCCAATCGATCGTCACGCTTGCCCAGTTGCGCGAGCCTGTGTCCATGTCGTGCGATGTGTCGATGGTCGCAAGGATCAGATCGCCGAACGGGAAGCGCAGCCAAACGTCCCCATTGTGGTTCTCAAGCTCGATGAACGCGGCAAGGCTCGCCAAATCGCCGTCCCCAAGCACATCGCGAAACGCCCATACATCAGCCTTTGCGGTGTTCTCTCGCGTCTTGTGCGCGCCATAGAAAACCTTGGGAAGCTTCGAGCTTGCAACGGTTCGTATGACCTTCTCGCCCTTAACGCCGTCTGGGTTGCTTAGGTTTCTGCGCATCTTCGCAACCTTGGCGTTCCCAGCGCCGTAGTTCACGCAAAGGAAGCCGTTTGAAGGCACCTTCACCGTCTGCGAAGCTTCGGCAACCGCGCCAGAAGCAGCGTAGGCAACGACACGGTACGTGATCGGCTTGTCCAAAGGCGGCAGAACATCGACGAAGCTTTGCCCATCGTAGAGCGTGTCAGCCACAAGCTCACCATCGCGGAACACGTTGAAATGCTCGGTTGCAACGGCGTTGAGGGTGTCGTAAACGGTGACCTCGTTCGAGTGCGTGTCAGGATCGAGCATCACGGAGAACACGGGATCGGCTGGTGGGGTGTAATCGACCGTGAAAGAAGCGGAAGCAACCGCTTGAAGGCTCGTTGTCGATACCGCCAAAACCTCGACCGTGTACGTGCGCTGATGAACGGGCGTGAAGTCCGTAGGCTTGATCTCGATCGATGTGGCAGCTCCCTCTAACCGCTCGTAGTGCACAACCGCGCCGTCATCGTTTACGAAAGACACGGAATAGTAAGCCTGTGTGCCGCTTGCGTCCTCGTAGTCCCACGACACGGAGACGGGAACCTCGGTGATCTTCTCCGCAACGCTAACGGTGATCTGAGGTGCCGTTCTGATGAAGAAGGTGATCGCTGCGCTCCACGCAGACCACGCATTCTCAGCCGTCCCCCCGCCATCGTATGCGCCCTTTGTGCGAACCTGCCACGTGATGTTCTTGTTCACCGTTGCATCGGTGATGACGTTGAGCAGCAGGGACGATTCCGTAGTCAGCGTCACCGTCTTCCAATCGGTTTCCGTGTCAGCTCGCCACCGAACCTGAGCGCCCGTCTGCTCGCTGCCGTCCTGCGGGTTGTGTGCGAACCTCAGCGTGGGGTTGCCGTCAGAGATGTTAAGAGTATCGCCGTTCAAAGGGGAGATGATCGTTGGCACCGCTGGTGCTTGAAGGCTCGTGATGAACTCCGATACGTCAGACCAGCCAGAGTAGCCGTCTGCGTTCTCGTATCGAACACGGTAGGCGAACGTTCCCGCGCCAACTGAATCGCTGTAGCTCGTGACAACGTTCGAAGCGTTCAGGACAGTTGCCCAATCGCCGCCGTACTCCATGCGCTGAACCTGCGTTTTAGATGCGTTGGCTGCGTTGTTCTCCCAATCAACGTTGATGATCCCAGCCTTGCCGCGAGAGACGTTCGGCTTGCCAGGCTTGGAGGGAGGGCGAAGGATCGCGGCACCGACCCAGACGTTTACCGAAGCGGTGCGCTGCTCGTCCTTGCCCGATGCGCCGTAGCCGTTGACTACTTCCTTCTTGATCAGACACGAGCACGTTACGTTGCGCCCGTTTTTCTGACGGTCAACGGTAACGCGCTTGTCGATCCAGCCGAAGTTCCCCGCACCGTAGCGCGAGAACACCACATCGGTAGTGGTGCCGACTTCCCTGCCGTCAACGTAGATTCTGATTCGCCGCCCGTACTGCGTGATCCTCCACGCGTTGCAGCAGCCTTGGATTCTGATAACAGCCTTCTTGTCGGTCTGGCTCTCGACCCAGGCGTTAACATACGCCCTGGTCTTGCCGCCGTGCCACTCAACGATCCATGAGCTGTACGCGTCAGCCACGGTATCCACCTGCCTTCATGATCGCACGGGCAAGCTCGCCCATGTCGTGAACCTGCTCAGCGTCATCGCACTTGATCACGATGTCACCGCTGAACGTGTAACTGTTGTTTGTCGCGGTGTTGTTGTTGGTCGTGCTCACCGCACCGCTTCCAGCCGCCGCCGTAGCGGGGACGGTTTGCAAGCATCCAAGCGTCTTGCTGCTCGCGTACCAATCGAAGCCGCCCTTAACGTCAGATGCGAAGCCTTTGACGCTATCTACGATTGCGCCCATCGGGTCGTTGCGCTCGTAGCCGATCTCCAAGCCGAGCGCCATGTTCTTGCCGATAAGATCGCGCATAAGGCGCGATGGCGAGTGAATGCCGAGGAACGACTTCACGTTGTCGATGGCGTTGCGCACACCGCCTAGCAGCGTGTTGGCAATGCTCCCGATATTGCTCTGAATACCGCCAACGATGCCGCTGACGATGTTCGAGCCGATGTTCCAAACCATGCCAGGAATCTGGGAGAGCGTGTTGACGATGTTGGACATGAACTGCGAGCCTGCATCCCTAGCCTTCCCCGCCATCTCAGAGACGAAGCTAGCCGCCTTGCCGATGACATCGCTCAGGAACGCCCAAACGCGCCCAGGAAGCTGAGAATAAAACTCAACGATCTTGCCCAGGAACTGAGAACCGACCTCCTGCGCCTTGCCGATCATCTGCGAGACGAAGTTCGCAGCGTTGGAAACCACGCTGCAAAGGAACTCCCAAACCCTGCCAGGAAGCTGAGAGTAGAAGTCGATGATCGTCTGCACGAACTGCGAGCCTGCGTTGTACGCGTTCTGCACCATCTGCAAAACCCAGTTGACAACGCTATCGATGATCGTTTGCAGGAACGCCCCGATGGCTTCGGGGATCGAAGCGAAAAACTCTATGAAGGAATTGAACGCTTCTGGGATCGTGACCGTGAAGAAGTTAACGACCGCCCCTGCGAAGCTCGCAATCGTGTTGTCAAGGTTGACGAAGAAGTCAACGATTCCCTGGATCGCAGCGCCGATGAACTCCCCAGCAGCAGAGAACGCCTGGCAGATTCCGTCCCAGATCGCCATTACAGCGTTGCGGAACTCCTCGCTGGTGTTCCATAGCGTCGTAATGACGGCGATAGCGCCAACAACTGCCGCGATTGCGATTCCAACGGGACTTGCGATAGCGGCAAACACGCCGCCGAGCATCGGCAGAACGGTTATCACGGTTCCAGCGAGCGAGAGCAATGGACCGATCGCGGCAACGATTCCGAGGATAACGGCGATAGCTGTTTGCCCACCGCTGCCGAGCGATGCGAACCATTGCGCGAAGCCGTTCACCACGGGAGCAAGCGATTTGGCGATGTTGACCAAAGGCTCGCCCAGCGGCTCCAATGCAGCCATCAGCTCGCGGAACGCGCTTGTAGCCTGCGCCCCTAGGCTCTGGCTCATGGTGTCTGCCATCTCGCTTGCAGCGCCGTCAACGTCACCGAAGGTGTCTGAGACGTTCGCAAGCGATTCGATCATGCCCATAGCGTTGTCCTCGCCGAGCGATGACCACGTTTCGGACGCAATCTGCGCCGCCTGGTACTGGTCGGGCATCGATCCAAGCTCGCCCACAACGGCGTTCAGCACGTCCTGAGCCGTTGCGCCGCCCTGCTGGAACGATTTGAAAACATCCTGCGTTCCCTGGCTGAAAGCGCCGATTCCCGCTTCCATGCGCCCATCGGTCAACGAAGTTAGGAACTCGTTTAGGAAGTCCCCGACTTTATCGAGGTTGTAAGCGCCGTTCGCGGTGCCTGCTTCAAGCAGGCTGAAATACTGGCTTGCGCTCATTCCAGCTTCGCCCCAGCGAACGGAATACTCGCTCAGGTTATCGCCAAGCTCGTCAGTGTAGTTCAACCCGCGCTGCATACCAGCAGCCATAAGGTCGCTTGCTTCCTGCGCAGACAAGCCGAAGCCTTCCATCAAGGCGTTCGTGCCGCGCACGGATTCGCTAACGTCTGCGCCGAAAACGTCAGCCATCACCAGCGCGTTCTGCGTTACCGTCTCGCAGTCTCTCTGCCATTCCTGCGTGTTGCCGCTGGTGTTCTTGAGCGTTTGTGCGGTGTACGACAGCGCATCGTTTACCTCGCCGAGCGATTCGCCCCAGCCGTTGGTGTAGATGCCCTGACCGATTCGCGTGAACTCCTCAGCCGTTTCTTTCGGCATGTTGAGCGAAGCAGCCATCTTGCTTGCAGCGGTGTCGAAGTCTGACGCGCTCTTGAAGATAGCCGCCCCCATGCCTGCGATAGGCATTGTCACGTGCTGCGTTACCGTGCCGCCCAGGCTCTTCAGCGATCCGCTTAGAGCGGTGGCGTTGGTGCCGCCAGTCTTAAGCTCCTCGAACGTGACCTTGCTTGCAGCGTCCTTAACGTCCGCTAATCCCTGCTTTATCTGCTTGATGCCGCCAGTAACCCCAGCGGCATCAAGGATCGCTTTGATTGTTACGGTGCCATCAGCCGCCATTGGCTATCTCCTTCTGGCTGATATGCTGAGCGACTTGAAAGCATCGAACGCAGCATTGGACTGCTTCTGCATCGAATCGCCCGCCCGCACCTGGTTCTTGATCCGGTAATGCTCTTGAAGCCGCTTGAATCTAGCGACTTCCTCCTTGTTGTACTTGGTTGCCCTCGGCGGTTTCGCCGTTCGGTAGTAGACCGCCTGCCCGATCGGTGTCTCATGCGGAGCCAAGCCGATAAGGACGGTAAGCTCGCGCAGGGTGCATTCGCTGGACAGCTCGTCAAAAGATCGCCCGTATGCAGCCATCACCGATGCGCTTATAAGCTCGTAATCGTGCTTGAAGTCGATGACGCGCTCACCACTTGCATCGCCGCTGTGCGTACCGTCAACATCCAATCCGCAAAGCTCCCAAAGCAGCTCGGAGAGAAACGGCTTGAAGCCTGCACCGAGCCGCTTAACCGTTCCCGCAGGATCGGGGAATAGAAGGCGAAGCAATATCTCGGCTTTAAGCTCCTCGTAAAGCTCGCCATCGTTGAAGAGGTCGATAACCTTGAGCGATGTTCGCGCATCGGCGAAGACAAGCACCTCTTCGCCGCCGTATAGGAACGCCGTTGGCTTCCTGCTACGCTTGCGCTGCAACATCGGCTAGGTACTTCTCTTTTGCGCCCTTAGCAAACTCGCCGATGACCTCAACGGTCTTCTCGGTGAAGAAGGAGATCAGCGGAGCCAGAGCGAAAAGCGCATCGGTTCGGTTGCCGCCAGAAATGTAATCAACGATCTGCTGGTATGCGCCTTTCTCAAGGTAGGCATCGATGATCGTCTCATAAAGCTCGTTTGCCTTAGCGACCGCTTCGTCAGCCAGCGCCTGGTTTTCTTCATCGACCTCGCTCAGAAGAAGCTCGATCTTCCTAGCATCGCCTAGAATGGAATGAAGCTTCTGGGCGTTGCCCCATACGCTCGTTGCGCCCATGTCCATCACAAAGGACGGGGAATCAGGGGAATCGTCGATCTTGATCTCCTGCTTTGTCTTTTTAAGTCCAATTACGGTTGCCATATGCCGCACCTCGCTATCCGTTTTCCGCACCAGAAGACAAAAAAGAGCCGCCAGGGGAAGCGGTGCGGTGCTTGCCCCTGACGGCTCTATATCTTTGCGGCTTGTCGCACGGCGTGGCTTAAGAGCCAGACACCGTGACATCTGCCTGAATCGCGATGATCGGTCGGACGCAAGACTTGATCGTCACCTTCGTCTTGCCTGCCTTAACGCCCTTCACCGTGCCGTTAGCGTCAACGGTCGCGATCTCCTCGTCCTCGATCGCGTAGGCAACGGCGGGGGAAGCCTTCGCAGGCGTGATGGTCGGGTTCACGCTTGCGGTTTCGCCTACCTTGACCGTTACCGCTGTTGCCTGGATGGCTTCGGGGAACGTATCCGAATCGCCATCGGTGAAGCGCGGCATGCCGTTGAAGTGAACCTCGAAGCCGAAGTCCGACTTGGCGTTGGGATCGCCGCCCTGCGGGTTGATGTTCGCGATGGTCACTTCTCCCTCAAGCGTCTGACCGTCTGGCGCGATCCACTTGAAGTCCGTTTTGCGGTCTGCGCCGTAGGCAACCAGGCGGGTAGCGATGAAGTCTTGCGCTGGGTTGCCGTGGATTCGATGCCCCTCGAAAGTGCCCACGATCTGACCGCCAGTGACCTCGGAAGAGGAAAGTCCGTCCCCATCGTAGTAGGAATCCTGAGCGACCTCCTCGTTGCCCTCCCACTCAACGGAGTTGATGCCTGCGGCAACGCGCTCCCATGTTGGAGCCGCCGCTTGTGGCGTTACGTTGATCTCGTAAAGGTTCGCATAGTTCATTGCGAATCCGATGTCCATGTGATTCCTCCTTATCGGCTGTTCGGCACGATCTCGGCAACGAAGCCGACCGCCCAAACGTGATAGCCTGAATCGTCAACCGCTATCTCGTGCGGTTCCGTGTAAATCTCTTGATCGATGCAGCGGAAAGAGCCGTTTGAGCTGGTCAGCGGCATGTGCTCCATCATGTACGCGATTGTTGCGACTTCCTCCATCGCCTGCGCCGCAGATGTCCTGCGGCTCACAACCTGGTACACGTACCGAAGCGTCCGCTCGCCGTTGTAGTAGGCGCTCGAAACCGTTGTTACGATGTGCCGAACAACGATCCCGCTCTTGCCAGTCATGGTGTCTAACCTGCGGCACTCAGCGTCCGCAAACCCCCACGCCCTGATAGCGTTCCTTGCTGCAATCGGTAGGTCGATAGTGTGTTTCATCTTGCGAACAGAGCGTCCTTAACGTCTTGAATCCACTGGTCAAGGTGGTTTCCCTTAGCCGTCTCGAACCAGTGTCCCGTGGCTTTGTCGTTCTTGGTCGATCCCACGTGGTCTCGCTCGTACATCAGCTGCGCGTACTCCGTTGTCCACGAGACCGAGCCGTCCGAAACATCGACAACCGCCGATTTGCGGAGCGTTCCCGTTCTCACAGGCACGTACTCGTTCGAATCCGCCTTGATGTCATCGAGCAGAACCTTCTTCGCGTTCTCCGACACGAAGCGCCCAAGAAGCTCCTCGGCATCGAACTCGACCTTGAAACGCATCCCATCGCTCATGACAGCTGAATCTCCCAATGGTGTATGCGCGTTCCGAAACCCTTGAACGGGGCAACGGAAGCGGCGGTTAGCCATTCGCCGCCGTCAACCGACACAAGCGAGCCTTCGGGGATAGCGAACGCGCCCTTGCTGGTTGCATCGACCCAAAGCAAGCCTTTAGCGCCATCGACAAGGCGGTACTCGTCGCGTACCATCGCGGAAACGCCCTCGAACCGCACGTTCTCGATCGTCTCAGGCTCGCCGTACTCGCCGCCGTAATCGCTCTCGACAGGCTTGCGAACCTCGATGCTCGATGTGCGTACCGAGATAGGGATTGGTGGGATCATCGGATCATCCCCTTGAACAGCAAGCCAGAGCCTACAAGCTCGCGCCTTGCCGCATCTGCCACGGCTTGAGTGGCTTCGGAGTAGCCGCCGCCGCTAACGCTGAAAGAGCCGATCGAGAAGCCGCCGCCTGCGTATGCCTGGCTCTCGCCAAATGCAGAAACGGCAGCGCAGACCGCCCTCTTGTGCGCTTCTGCTGTTTGATCGGTTGCTTCGTTCGGGAACTCAAGGTCGCGGACAAGGGCGCTAGCCTTGGGCAGAAGCGCAGAAAACGTTGCGCTCTCCAACGTTCCGCCGAAGGCTTTGTATTCCTCGTATGTCGGGTCGAATGCGCCCATTAGCCTATTCGCCTTCCGTTTCCTTAGCTTCGGCTTCGGCTTGCGCTTCGGCAGACTGCAAGGCTTCCTCAGCCTTGACCTCTTCGGCAGGCTTCTGCTTGCGCTTGCGCTTAGGCTTCTGCTCTGCTGCGCCGTTTGTTCCTACGATTGTTGACATTTGAAACCCCTCCTAAGCTGCGGGGACGGAAGCGTAAATCTTGTCCTTCTTGTTCTTGAGGACGAGAAGGTCATGGAACACGCGATACTGCCAAAGGTGCGCATCGCGCTTCTGGTTTACCGCAGGGGCGAAGTAGCGAAGCGTCTGGTGCTTCTGGATCGCGAGTGCAGCAGAAGGCTCGACCAGCATGAAGTTGATCAGCTTCGCATCGGAAGCAGCCTTGAAGCCGCCTGCTTCCTCGCTGGAAGTGGTGCCGTCAAGCAGCTCGATCTTCGTCTGGAATCGAGCGGAAGGCACGGGAACGATCTTCATGTCATCGTAGAAGGAGAATCGACCGTTGGGGTTCTCGCCCTGGCTCATGCGGTAATTCTGCGCTGCTCGCAGAAGGGACTTGAACTCGCTGGTGCAGTAGAGCACAACGCCAGAGAGGTCGATGCCGATGTCCTGCATCTTGTTCTCAGCGTCTTCGATAGCCTTCACGGCTGCTTCGGGCGTGGTGATGGTCTCAGCCTTCTGAACTCCTGCGTGCTCGTGCATGGTTGCGAATCGAACAGCGTCCATCTCGGGAATGACCTTGGTTCGCGTGAACTCGCTCATAACGTTAGCGGAGATGATCTTCGCGCGTTCCTCGTCATCGAGAATATCGATGCTGAACTCTCGACCGCGATCGTAGCGAAGCTTGTAAGTCTGCCAGCCGAAGGTATAGCCGCCAGAAACGAAGCCATCGTTGCGGCTGTAATCGGCTAGTCCCTCAACAACGATGTCGGGAACCTTGACCTCGCCTGCATCGGTGAACTCACCGAGCAGACCGCCGTTGCCGAGGTCGGAGGTCAGGGATTCGCGCTCGATGATGGTATCGAGCTGCGTGGTAAATTTGGATGCGTAATCTCCGAGGTTTACGGGCATTTTTGCTCCTTACTTCTTGATTCCGAATAGCTTGTCAAGCTCCTCCTGATCGTCCTTGGGATCGTTCGCCTCCGGCTTGAATCCCGTGGAACCAGTGGGCTTGTCCTCTTCGAACAGGAACGGCTCGGCAGCGCGTAGCTTCTCGATGTCTCCGTCATAGTCGGCGAGCAGAGCCTTTGCAGCCTTGACGGATCGGCAACCTACCTTCTCGAGCTTTCGCGACAGCTCGGAATCGGCAAGCTTGCCCTCAAGGTCGCTGACCTTCTGCTCATACTCAGCGCGCTTAGCCTTCGATTCGGCGGCTTCTGCGGCATCGGCTTTCAATTCCTCGATCTGCTTCTTCAGCTCGGCAACCTCTTTGTCGTGGCGCTCCTTGTTGATTCCTGGCTGACCGTGGGTATCGAGTACCTTGCCGTCATCGCCTTCGCTTCCCTCGTCCTGTGCGCCTTCATCGTTGGCGTTGCCGCCATCGGCGTTCTCGCCTGATTCGTGCGCGGTAAGCTTCTTCTCTTCTGGATCGTTTTGCTTTTGCATTCCTGTTCCTTCCTAGTGGTTGTTTGCGCGGTTCTCTCCGCTCTTAGGTGGGTTTTTTGCGCTATCCCAAGCAAGGAAGAATCTATTTGCGTGTCGCAGGGCGCTTTGATGCGTCAGGGCGATAGACCGAAAAACAAGCCGTTTTTTGGTCTATGAACAGAAATACTGTTTATAGGCAAAAGAAAAGCCGCTTTTTGCGGCTTTAATCGGTTACGGCGCTTTGCTCATGCCTGTTGCTGGTTTCCACCAATCACGCGCAATCGCATAAAAGAAGCCGCTTCTTCGATCGAACGACCTCGGAAACGGCTTAACGGGAAAATAAAACCCCGTTTTTGCGTGTATTCCACAAAAACGGGGCTCAAAACGGTTCGATCAGTCGATCACGGTTATCGTTTTGATCTCTTCAACGGGGATTTCGACTGCATATGTCTTGTACTCTAAAATGATGGAAACAGGCTCGCCTTCTTCAATATCGTACGGATTGTCCATGCAGGAAAACGGGCCACGCGTTACGGTTCCGTCAAAGCAGACAACCTCTACATTGTGTCCCCAGTATTGCGTTTCGTCGAACGTTGTCCACTCCATAACTTTTCGCCTTCCAAATAAGGCACCATGTGCGTACCTGTCTTGCTGTAATGAATCTTGAATCTTCTTGTTGGAACAGTGGTTCCGTCTTTAAGGCAAACAAAGCCTATTGCCCTGCTTGCAGCGCATATCTCCTTGCCAGACCATTTGCCGCTTTTGTCCATTAATGGTCTTCCTCTTCCAGCATGTTTAAGTATAAGCCTTTGAGCTTCTTCTTCATCGATAATCAAATGGCTAGGCGCACTATAGCCGCCGTTTCTCCTGACCTTCTCAACATGCTGTTCGTATTCCCTGGTTCCCTTTATGTGCTTGCGCTGCGCTCCTGCTCTGATGGAAAGCTTCTCCTCGTCCATCGTTCGAGCCTTGTAATCGACCCACGCCTGCTTGTTGGCATTCAGCCTGCGCCTTGTTTCTTCTAGCTGCTTTGAGCTTGCAAGCTGAACCTCTAGCCGTTTGTTCTCGTCAATGTGTACCTTGCCGTAAAGTCCGAGCCTGCGCCTTGCCGTCTCGTATGTGTACTCGCGCCATTCGCGGCGGCTCAATAGCTTAGGGTGCCTACTTATCAGAGATTGCAGCTCGCCGCGCTTAGCTTTCAAACGGCGGTTAACGTCATCGGTATCGAGCTTCATGCTGTGAAGCACCTCATGCTCGCGCTTTAGCTTTCGAATCTCGTTCTCAAGCTTCGCCTGCTCTGTGTGCAGCGCCGCCGATTCCTCAGCCGTGTATCCCGTACCCTCAAGCGGATCGGAGAAGCGCCGCCCAATGTTCGGGTTGAAAACGCGGATACGGTGACCGCAGTTGTAGTCGTTGATCTGATCGCCTACGACATCCTCGAAGCTCGGGAAGCCTGCGGTGCTCGCGCCGGTGGAGTAAACGCGCCCCTCCCAGCGGTGGTGCGTGTCGCGGGGATTCGCCGTCTTGCTCACCTCGACCAAGCCGAACGAGCTTTCAGCCGCATCGATCGTTGCCTTGATCTTCGGCTCGCGTCCCTCTGCCGCAATCGCCCTCCTGATCCCAACGTCAACGGGAACATGGACAACTATCCCGTCCCTGCGCGTGTAGGTCGAAGCCGTCAAGCCTTTACGCGCCATCTTCGCGATGCCTGCCGACAGCGCCCGTTCGTACCCCACGCCTGGATCATCGATGTTCCCCGTTGACGCAAACGCCGCTTCCGAAGCTATCTTCAGATACTCCATGTAGGCGCTCTGCGCCATCTGCTGCGACATCTTGGCTGCGTGCTTCATGACCGTTCTAGCGGGGTTCCTTGCTCGCATCTGGGCGCGTTGCGCCGCGCTTGCTATCCCCTTCGGCGTAGCCTTCCCAGCGTCCTCCACGTCTGCAATCCAGTTGCGTATGAAGCTCCCTCGGAAGTCGTGCTCGATGGCTTCGTTCACGGCTGCTCGGTTCGCCCCAGCTATCTGCTGCAGCTTGGCTAAAAGCGCCCTCCCGCTCTTCCTGATAGCCTTGTGTGCTATAGGAGCGGAAAGCAAGGCAGAAGCGGTAGCAATGAGCATCGCAAGCTCCATATCGCTTAGAGCGTCCTCGGATTCGGCGCTAGCGTCCTTCTCCTCGTCAAGCATTACTGCTCACCGAAGCTCGCGTAATCGTCCTCTGCGATAGCGCCAGGGACATTGGCCTTCGCTTCCTCCTCGCTCTCGCCGTACCACTTCCTGCGGTACTCCCAGGGGTTAAGCGTTACGTTAAGCTCGCTCTGATCCTGAGCCTTCTCAGCCTGAGTGTCGACAATCACAGAATCGTCCCAGTTGACCGTGATTGTGCCAGGATCGCCTAGACCAGCGCCGAGGAACCTCGTTGCGCAATGGCACAATGCACGGCAGATGTCGGCGATTGCTCCCTGCATTAAACGCTCGTGGCTTCTGATGTTGCGCATAAGATCGGCGTTGTCGGAAACGACTTCCTGAGCGGTCTTCATGCCGCCTGCCGCATCGATGTCGAAGTACTTCTTGCCGAAACCGCAGTCATCGCCAAGCTTCTGGATCGCCAGGCGGTATGCGCTTACCTGCTGCTCGGTGCGCATCTGAGGTGCAAACGGCACGATAGGCTGACCATCGCCAACGCCGTTGACCCTGCGGTATACCGTGTTGTCGTTCTTGCCGAACGGCAGAGCCTGGCGCTTGCCGTCCTTGTCCTGCACATCAATGAGCATGTCATCGATGAAGATGCGGAGCTTAGCAAGATCGACCTCGTTGAAGATCGCATCGAAGCAAAGATCGACCGCCTGAACCTCGTCGATGGAATCCGCGAAAACGCTCTGCCCGTAAGGCGTGATGTCTACGAACGTGTTGGAGATTGCAGGCTTCACAAGCGCGAACGTAGGCGTTTCGCATCCGGTTGCGAGGTCGTCAACCACGCCATCAACGGCTACGCGCTTCTTCGTCTTGCGATCGAACAGAACCGTCTTGATGTGGTAGCCGTCAGGCTCGCACACGTGCAGCTGCACCTGATCGAGCACCTTGCCGCCGATTGCAACACGGCTCGTGAACGCGCATTCCGTAACGCCGTCATCGTCCCACGTGAGCGGCAGAACCTGCTTCGCCTTGTATCGGCGAACCTGCATCTTCTGCGCCGTGAGGTCGAGCCACAGCGCCCAAGCGCCAGTGCCGAGGGCGAAAGCATCCTGCACAAGCTGCTTCCCGTTGCCGAAGAAGTTGATGCGCTCAAGGTAATCGGCGAGCCATGCGTTGCAGGCTTCGTCCTCGCATGAGACGGTTATAGGGTCGCTGAACATCAGCGCCGCCCATTCCTTGCATACTCGCTTCGCAGGCTTGCAGGATCGGCGGTGAACCTTGAGGGTATGCCCCATGCCGTCTTTGTCGTGGTAGTCGTAAAACTCTCCACGGGAAGCGTAGCAGTCCCGCCACTGGTCTATAAGGTCGGTCATAACGCCATCGCACAGCTCATACCCTAGGCTCGTAAGATACGCTCTTACGTGCAACGGAACCGTGTAGTCTACCTCTTCGCTTGCCACTTTACGCACTCCTCAGAACATCCTGCATCATCATGTAACGGACGGCATCGATGCTGTGGTCGTTGCCGTCTGGTATCTCGTCTATCCATTCCCCTGCTCTGTTGCGCTCGAACTCCTTCAAGCGGAACTCCTCGTAAGCATGGGGGCATCTAACTGGGTCGATCTCTATCGAGCGCAAGCCTGCGAGCCACATGTAGCTTATGCGCCGCATGTTTCCCTTCCTCGCTGGCTTTGCGTTGATCCCGAAGGTTCGGCGGTAATCCGCCATCTGCTGCTTGCCGTCTGCCGTGTCATCGCACCACACAACGTCCTTGTGCGTGTAGGCTGTTCCGCCCTGGTAATCGGGATAAGTCAGCGATTGCCTTACGATCGCGCCAGTCTCCCTCGGGAGCTTCTTGTTAGCCGAATGCTCCTCGAACAGGATCAGCTTGCGCTCCCTCGGAACCCACTCACCGCGAATGAAGCGCCACGGGTCGGGGAACCATCCCCAGTCAACGCCGTTCCTAACGCGCTCGAAACATGCAACCTCTTTGTCGGTTATCCTGCGCTCAACGATGTTGTCGAACACCGAGCCGCCCGTTCCCGTGATCTCGCCCATCAGCTCCCATGCGTATGCGGTGGGGTCGGTTTGCTTAAGCCACTCGGCATCCTCGATGAACGGCTCTCCAAGCCAATCGGCGTGACCGCCCTCCACAACGTCTAGGTACGTGCTGTGATGCACCATGCAGCCAGGCTTGCGCTGCATCTCAAGGCATTGGCGGTTCACCCAGCTCCAAAGCGTCTTAGGCGGGTTGTAGCTGTAGAAAGTCCAGAACACCGAGCCGCCGCGCTTGAAAGACTTCAACGCGCTTCTCACGGCTTCCCATCCATCGAACTGATCCAGTTCCTCGAACCATTGGATAGCGCAGTAGCCTTTTACGAACTTCACGCCCTTCATCTTTAGGGGATCGTCCATTCCTCGGAACGCGATCTTCTGCCCGGTTGGAACGTAGACGATCTCCATAGGCGAAACCGTTGCGCGGAAGAAGCGCGAGAGACCAAGCGTCTCGATCGCCCAAACGATCTGCGCATACACCGAATCGCGCAGCGTGTTCCCAACGCGCCGCACCACAACGGCGTTCGCCCACGGGAACGCCACTATAAGGCAGACGATAAGAAGGCTGATGACGGTGGACTTCGTGGAGCCACGCCCACCGCTTAGCCAAAACTCGCCGTGGTCGTGATTGAGTGCGCTCTCCACAACGCCGTAAAACTTGCTGATCGTCAGGTCGGCTAGGTTGATGTTCCTCATTCCTTGCCGCCATTCCTCGGGTTGAATACGATGCGCGGAACCTCTTCTGAATCGCCCGAATCATCGATGACCCTAGTGACGCGCCCGTATTCGCTGGGATACTTCCGTTCGAGAAGCCATGCAGCAGCCTTCCAATCCTTCTCCTGCGCATCGCGCATGATGATCTGCGTGAGCTTGTCCTTGAAATCGACCTCGCACTTTTTAAATGCTTCGGAAAATTCGCGCTGGTTCTCCGTCTGCGGATGATGAAGCCACGTGCTGAAAGTTTGAGGGCATACGCCGCAGGCAAGGGCGATGTCCTTGTCCAAAGCGCCGTGCTTCTTGAGCTTTACGGCGATCTTGATTACGTCCTTTGTGCATTTCTCTTTAGCCATGACGCTTATTCTGCTGGCATGTAGCAGGGCAAAAGAAAACCCCGCCGAAGCGGGGTCTCACATGCACTGACGAGAATCAGTGAGGTCACTATATCACAGCTAGATTCTTTGGTCTTCCAGCCTTTGGGTTATCTTCTTTTCGAGCGTTAACGGATTCTCTTGAGACCATTCTTTTAGTCCCATCTTTCCATGAATCAAGCAACCCCGCGTTTATGAGCTGAGCTACTCGTGCGGTGCTGACCCCTAATTCTCGAGCTGCTTCTGATGCTGTAATAGCCGGGATGTCCTCAAGCTCTCTTGATACTGCGATTGCAATGATTTTACCGCCGTGCCTTGGTTCATGTCCGAAGCTAATCTCTGGGAGTTCTTTGCCGCCCATCAAAGCATCATCAACAATGCAAGCAAGCCAGTCAGCGGCACTTTCTACCGCATCGTTTAGGTTGTCTCCAAAAGTTCCTGCTCCTATATCATTGCAAGGAAAAGCACAGATGAAGCCGTCAGAATCAAAAAATTCAAACTCGCAGATATATAACATGATTTTCTCCTTTCAAATGCAAAGACAAGGTAGGGAGGAGGGACTATCTAAGCCCCGCTTCCCGTAAAATCCTCTTAGCAATCTGGTCTTCAATCTCTCTATGACGCTTCACTAAAACCGTTTTTCCGCCTTTATAGAACTTCTCGTGGTTTGTACCGCCTTTGGAGATAAACCCCGCTGCTTTTAGGATTCTGACCAACTCTCGTCTTTGCATGTCACCTCCTTACTTAATGATTAAATATTAGCATTTTCTAAGGTTTAAGTAAACAGTAAATATTAGCTTTTTCTAATATTTTTTTGCATTTCTTGACGAATTAAACGCTTAAGTGTGCCTGATAGGGGCGCGTCTTTATGCTCGCATGCTCAGATCAGGCAAGCGAATCTACGATCTTTAGCTCACGATCGGAAAGCTCGACAACTTCCGCTGCTGCTTTGTCCGCAGCTGCTTTGTCCGCTGCTGCTTTGTCCGCAGCTGCTTTGTCCGCTGCTGCGCTC
>ERZ1035025.602-NODE-602-length-23016-cov-6.140499_pt1 | contig 23016 bp, 24 predicted proteins | sample MGYA00520619_ERZ1035025 | MGnify/ENA primary metagenome ERZ1035025 (study PRJEB33766, sample SAMN09781742) | gut metagenome | biome: gut microbiome | host: Homo sapiens | place: Madagascar | study: EMG produced TPA metagenomics assembly of the PRJNA485056 data set...
CTTCAATATTTTTTCGCTTTTTTTTGTATTATTTCACAGAAAAATTCTGCTTTTTCTACTTCTGCCGCTTTGTCAGCTTCTTTCTTTTGTTCATTTTGTCTAATTCCAAAAGAAAAAGCAGATACCATTTTGGTACCCGCTCATTTTCCTATTTAAAATACCTCGTCAAAGACCCGGTCGATCCGATTACGAAGTGACTGTAATTTCAACTGTAAAATCCGGTTTTCCTGTTCCAGCTGTGCAATATAAAGCTGTCGTCTGATCTTCAATTTCATCAGTTCTTCGTGAATAGGTTTCTGAATAAAATCATCCCCACCATTACCAAATTCTTCGACTCTCAAATTCATGTCATCCATGTTAGCCAGAAAAATAACCGGGATCTGCCGCAGCCGCGGCGTACTCTTTAATGTTTTTAACGCATCCATTCCATGCGTCTCCGGAATCAGTAAATCAAAAATCCGTTTGTTTCACTTAAACCTGCCACCTTTCTCATTCTCCTTTCTTAATGTCCCGATAATAACAATACCGGTCTTTTCCCAATCTTTTACTTTCATATAAAGCCTGATCGGCTTCCTCCAGACTCCTTTCATAAGAAAATCTGCTTTTAGAGACAAATGTAATCCCCACGCTGCACCGAAGCGGAATCTCCGACGCACTGTGGATCATGGCAAATAACTCGTTCATCCTGCGGTTGAGTATTTCACGCACCTCTACATTTTTGATGAACACAAGAAATTCGTCCCCGCCAAGCCGTCCGATCAGATCTTCGTGACGGAATGTCATTTTCAAAACTCCGGTCAACGTTTTTAACGCCTCGTCTCCTTTTGCATGTCCATAGCGGTCATTGATCCCCTTAAAGTCATCCAGATCCAAAATCACAAGCGCTCCTCCGTCCACCGTATTATCCCGAAGTATATACCGTTCTACTTCTCTTTCAAATGTAACTCGGTTATAAACCCCTGTCAACGGATCCAGATTTGCCGCTTTCTGAAGCACCAGCTCTTTTCTTTTCTCCGAATCGATATTTTTCAGATACAACAGCGCATATACCCGGTCCGTATATCGTTCGCGGAAAATATGCATCGTCAGTTTCATCCATTGATACGCATCGTCCGCACATCTGCGGAAACACAACTTTTTCGTTAAAATTCCATTGGCATGTCTGGAACTACACATTTCTTCCTGTACAAATCTCTGGACGCTTTCCATATCTTCCGGATGCACCTCTTCCTCGGCTTTCCGCTCCAGCAGCGCTGCAAATTTTTCCTTGTTCTCCCTGCATTCCCCCATATAGCTCTTCCACAGTCCTCCGGCAGTCCGAAGTTCACCGCTATCCAGTTCTACCTCTGCGAACGCAACCGTTTCCGAAAGCATTGCATAGTAAAATACACTTTTCCATATATATTTTTCCCGGAAATTCCACTTATTCTCCTGAAGCGCCCTCTTTTCCTCTGCTTTTGATTCCGTCGAAAACTGCAGCAATTCCATCTCACTGACAAGACGATGATATCCGGTCAGGCAGACCTTATCTCCGATTTCTCCCATTCGGACACCAAGACATTGTACCACACACTCCCCTAATTCCGGATGCACCCATGTATATTCCAGTTGCGCCGGTCCTCCGGATGTCACGATCCGCTCCACAGACTTCGCCACATAAGAACGATACTGCTCACCAATCCTGCTGTTCCAGTATTGGTACATTTCCTCCGGAATCTGTTCTTCGTTCACGCCCATGATCCGTTTCATCGTCCGGTCCCCATACATCTTTGCCGTCCGGTTCTTTCGGTTCAGGATGATTTTCCAAAGTCCAAGGTTCGTCGTTCCCAGCACTTCTTCACATGCGATCTCCGGCACCAGTTTTCCTGCCGCAGTGTCGTGCAGACGTTCTGTCAGGAAACAGGACATCGTATGAAGCTGCGCCGCATCGCCATGATGGCGTTTCGGATTATCTACCCCAAGGAATCCGATCACACGCTGCGCTTTTCGGATCGGCGCAACAACCAGCCGCCGGATCCCCTGTGTATGCAGGATTTCCCATTCTTCCAGTGCGCTCTTTTTTATATGTTCCAAATTACGGATCACAACCGATTCCCCTTTTTGAAACGCTTCGACCCATCGCTGTATCGTGCTGCCCGGAACATTTTGAAGTTCGTCCTGCTGTGACGTCACGCCTTTCTCACACCACTCATGAGTATTGATCCAAAAATCGCCTGTCGCCGCCCGTTCAAATATATACGAACGATCTGCCTGATAAAACGCGCCGATCGACCGCAAAACTTTCCGGATCGCAAGTTCCGTATCCGGCTCTTCCACAAGCATTCTTGTACATTCCACAATATTCTGCTCAAAGTCCAGTTTTTCCTGAATACTTTTGCTGACATGTTCTTTTTCCGTCACATCGATCGCGATCTCCATATGTGCCATTTTTCCATTCCATGGGATCAATTTATCTTTCAGCAGAAAATGACGGTTCAAAAACGTATTCTCTTTTTCCCACACAAGAAAACGCTCTGCATTTAATTTGTGATTTTTGCAAGACTCACAGGGATCGTTTCTCCCCTGAAATACTTTATAGCACTTTCTCCCTTTATAATCGTGAACGCCTGTCAGAAGCTGCCCCGCCGTATTCATATAGTACAGCTCATAACTATCCTGATCGCAGACAAACACAATCTCGTCCATTTCTTCTATAATATTGCCCTGTTCACATGCCCGTTCCGGCATCTCCTGCGTTTTTTCTCCGCCGGAAAGTTGATACAGTCTTTTTCTGTATGCTTCCCATTGACTGTGTTCTTCACTGTCTCCCCTGATGTAATGTCTGGCAAATGTTTCTGCTTCGTATGGTTTTGAAAACAAATATCCCTGCAGCAGATCCGGGTGCAGCGTCCGCAGAACCGCCAGTTCCTCTTCGGTTTCCACGCCCTCACAGCAAACACGAAGCTGCTCACTATGAGACAGTTCGATCATATTGCTGATCAACCGGCAATTATACACACTGTGCTGTAATCCGCTGACAAAGCAACGATCGATCTTTACTTCGTTGATTTCCATGCTTTTCAAATATCCCAAACTGGAATATCCGGTTCCGAAGTCATCAATTGCAATCTGGATTCCACATCTTCTCCACGAGTAAAAAATCTGATTGAAATATTGATATTCCTGAAGCTGCATACTCTCCGTCACTTCCAAGGTAAGACTTTCCCCCGAAAGTTCCGCTTTCTTCAACGCGTCCAACACTTTTTGTGTAATCATCTCATTCCTTAACTGGATGTAAGAAATATTGACACTGATATGAAAATCCGGAACCCATTTCCGCCAACATTTGCACTGATGCAGGGCAGTCGCCAAAACCCAGTCTCCGACCGGGTCGATCAGTTCCGTCTGCTCCAAAAGCGGGATAAATTCTTCCGGGCTGATTCTTCCCCGGCTCGGCGATTCATATCGGAGAAGCGCTTCCGCTCCGCGCACATGGTAATCTGTCCCCGACACCTGCAACTGATAGCAAAGATGAAATCCAGCAAACCCATTCCGCACACTTTCTCTTAATTCTTCCTGCAAGTCAATCCGGTTCAAATTCTTCTCATAATCATCGGCTGAAAAAAACACAAGATTGTTCTTTCCTCTCTTCTTTGCCCGGTCAAGCGCATTTTCTGCATACTGATATAATACACCGCTACCGTCTAGAATCTCTTCCCCATAAGGAACCGCTCCGGCAGACATCGTACAATACGGCAATACTTTTTCCTGGATCAGCAGATACGTCGTCTGCACCATACCTTTTGTACGCCCCTCCATATTGATCGCGTACCGGTCGCCGTCCACCCGATAAATACTCAATGACAAATCGACCACTTCTTCCATGATCTCTGTCACGATCTTCAAAATGTAATTTCCGTACCCTCTTCCTCGTTTGATATTGATATTTTTAAAATCATCGATCCCAAGAAGCATCAAGAAACCTTTTTTCTCACTTTGAAGTTCTTTCTCCAAATCGTCAAACAGACAGGTCATATTTAAAAGCCCGGTCAGCGTATCTACTTTCCGACTCATAACAGAATCCGAAATCCGCCCCAACATAAGTTCCGGTTTTCCCGTGTCACTGCACCGGCTCTTCCCCCGAAAACTGATCCATACTTTTTCTCCATGATTATTTAAAAGCCGACACTCAATATTACAAGAGACCATATCACCGCACTCTACCTGCCGCAACGTTCTCTTCACGGCATCAGCATCTCTGGCATACACACATCTCTCCAAATCCTGAATCTGATAAACATATTCTTCTCGTTTCGGCAGATTGTATTTCTCGCAGACCGGATTTGAAAAATGGAGATTCCCCGTCTGGAAGTCCCATAAAAATAAATGGTCCTCCGTACTTTCACTTAGAAATTCTATCGTCTTCAGACATTGCTCAATCTCATTTCCTCGATGATCTATCATCTCATTCCTCTCTTCTCGCTTCATTTGTATCCTCCACCCGCTTTTCCACAATCTCAACTATTGTATTTATGATAGCACAACCACCAGCCAGATTCCACCCAACTTTAAATAAAAAAAGCGGAAAAACGGAACTCCGTTCCACTTTCCACCTGTAAAAAGAATCACCCTTTCGGACAGTGTTTTCTTCGTGTCAATTCTTTTATAAAAATTCAAAAAAGACTTCCGGGAAATCCCCGGAAGCCTTTTTGATAAAATAGGGTGTGTGTATGTATTACTGTAATAACTGAAGAACACCCTGTGGAAGCTGGTTTGCCTGTGCAAGCATAGCCTGAGAAGACTGAACAAGGATGTTGTTCTTTGTATAAGCCATCATCTCATTTGCCATGTCTACGTCACGGATCCGGCTTTCAGCAGCGGTCATGTTCTCAGCTGTTACACTCAGGTTGTTGATCGTGTGCTCCAGACGGTTCTGGATCGCACCAAGATCACCACGAGTAGAAGATACAGAGTTGATTGCAGACTTGATCTTGTCAACTGCTGCTTTCGCTCCTGCCTGTGTGCTGATGTTGATATCAGCGATGCCAAGCGCTACGGTGTGCATATCCCCAACGGAAACAGTCATCTGGTTGAAATCTTCAGAAGTATCACCAATCTGAAGTGTCAGACCTTTTCCATTGTTTAATGCTGCAAATGTAATATCATTTCCCACTAGAGTAGCTTCAATTCCAGCACTTTCCAGAGCCTTGTTCAAGTTCACCTTTGTATCATCATTGGTTTTACCAATTAAAACTGCGGTTGCTCCATCTGCTACTTCTGTATCTACATCTTTTACGAACTGATAGGTTTTTCCATTCAGAGTGATTTTATCGCCATCCTGAATAGCACCCTTACCTTTTGCTGTTACCGTTGCATTCGTACCCTCTGTAACCGTTCCGTTTTTTAGAGCAGTTGCAGTCTGATCCGTTGTCTTAATTGCTGTCAGTTTTGCGCCACCCTCACCAGCAACTTTGGAAGTCAGTGTAAATTTGTTAGTATTCTCAGTAACGTCGAAAACGGATGCAAGTTCTGATTTTGCAATTGCCTCTTTGATATTTTTCGTACTGGTAGTTGCATCAGTACCTGATGTATATTTAAGATCAACGCTGTGCAATTTACCATTTTCATCTGCATATTCAACAGTCAGCGTATGTTCTTTACCATCCCCAACTCCTACAGTGAAATCTGATGTCGTTGCAACTGCCGCATTTTCCTGAACAGTAATTCCTTGTCCGCCAAGTGTGCTTGCTTTGTTCAAGTCAAGTTTTTTAGCAGACAGAGAACCGTCTAACAGGTTGATTCCGTTGAAGTTGGTAGAATCTGCGATACGGTCGATCTCATCTTTCAGGGAAGCGATCTCTTTCTGCAGGTTTGCACGGTCAACTTCGTTGTCATATGTTCCGTTGGCGGACTGGTCAGCCAGTTCTACCATACGGTTCAGCATGGAATGAACTTCTGTCAAAGCTCCCTCTGCTGTCTGTACAAGAGATACACCATCCTGTGCGTTCTTCTGTGCTGTGTTCAGACCTGTGATCTGTGCACGCATCTTTTCGGAAATTGCAAGTCCGGCCGCATCGTCTCCGGCACGGTTAATTCTGTAACCAGAAGATAATTTCTCTAAATTTTTTGCTACTGCATTGTTGTTTCCTGTTAAGTTTCTGTAAGAGTTCAATGCTGCGATATTGTGCTGAATTCTCATTGTAAAATTCCTCCTTGAATTAAAATCTTATCCGGAAATCCTTTTCCGGTAATTGTTTGTACCAGTGAGTTTTATATAGTAGAAAGTGAAACACAGACTGCCGGCACTTGTCTGATTAGGCACACCTTTTTGGACATTTAAAAAGGTGCAGAGAATCATCTGCAAACACTTAAGAACACTCAAGGGAGAAATGATATGGAAAACATCACGTATGGGTATGTCCGTGTTTCATCAAAAGATCAGAATATCGAACGACAGTTGATTGCTCTAAAAAATGCGGGTATATCAGAAAAACATATTTATATTGACAGGCAAAGCGGAAAGAATTTTGATCGTCCGGCATATAAGTCCATGTTAAAAAAACTGAAATTCGGAGATATCATTGTTACGAAAAGTATTGACCGGCTTGGCCGAAACTATGAAGAGATCATGGAACAATGGAGGATCATCACAAAAGTAAAAGGTGCGGATATTGTGATCCAGGATATGCCCCTCTTAGATACCAGTAAAACAAGGGATTTATTAGGAACATTTATCAGTGATCTCGTATTACAACTACTTTCTTTTGTGGCACAAAATGAGCGTGAAACAATCCGTCAGCGACAGGCAGAAGGAATTGCCGCCGCAAAAATGCGCGGAGTAAGATTTGGGAAACCCCGAAGTACACTTCCACAAAATTTTCCGGAACTCTATCAGCGTTGGAGAAAAAAGCAACTAACGATCCATGAATTTGCAGAGATTTGTAATATAGGCAGAAGTACGCTCTACACAAAAATTTCAGAATACGAAAAGCAACAAAGCATTCAGAACACATGACTTTTAAAAGAAAAAAATAAATCTTAAAAAATATACTTAAGTTTTTGATCTACCTAACGATAATATAGGTGTACAGTGATTTTATAAAGTCCAAAAAGGTGTACTTATCAAGACACTTGCCGGCAGTCTGGAGTATTCCTCTTTACTTTATAACAATCACTGACAGTAGCAAAGCCGGAAAAGGATTTCCGGATAAGATTTTAATTCAAGGAGGAATTTTACAATGAGAATTCAGCACAATATCGCAGCATTAAACTCTTACAGAAACTTAACAGGAAACAACAATGCAGTTTCCAAGAACTTAGAGAAATTATCTTCTGGTTACAGAATTAACCGTGCCGGAGACGACGCAGCAGGACTGGCTATTTCCGAGAAGATGCGTGCACAGATCACAGGTCTGAACACAGCACAGAAGAACGCGCAGGACGGCGTATCTCTTGTACAGACAGCAGAGGGAGCATTGACAGAAGTTCACTCCATGCTGAACCGTATGGTAGAGCTGGCTGACCAGTCCGCTAACGGAACATACGACAACGCAGTAGACCGTGCAAACCTGCAGAAAGAGATCGCTTCCCTGAAAGATGAGATTGACCGTATCGCAGACTCTACAAACTTCAACGGAATCAACCTGTTAGACGGTTCCCTGTCTACAAAGACAACAACTACACTGGCGGGTACAGAAGCAGGTACAAAGGCTGGAGTTGATTTGAAATTTACATTTGCTGAGCAGTTCAAAGGCAAAGAAATCAACGTAGCATTAGAGCATAAAGCCAGCGCCAAAGATAAGATTGAAGCAACAGTTGGTGCTGACGGCAAGATCACACTGAAAATGGACGCTACTGTGGCTCACTCCGCATCTGCGATCAAGGAAGCATTGGCAAATGCTGATATTACCAATGTTGCAGCAGAAGATAAGGCAAAAATGAGCAGTCTTCTTGCAAGCGCTACGGTAACAGGTGCAGGTACAACTGGCACAACGGGTGGTGACGGCTTCGTAGCAACAGCCACAACGACACCACCAAAAGGAAAGTCTTTAACACTTCAGATCGGTGATACTTCCGCAGATTTCAACCAGATGGCAGTTTCTGTTGGCGATATGCATGGGGAGGCTCTTGGAATCGCTGATATCGACATCAGCACACAGGTTGGAGCACAGACTGCAGTTGACAAGATCAAGTCTGCAATCAACTCTGTATCTTCTACTCGTGGTGATCTTGGTGCGATCCAGAACCGTCTGGAGCACACGATCAACAACCTGAGTGTAACAGCTGAGAACATGACCGCTGCTGAAAGCCGGATCCGTGACGTAGACATGGCAAATGAGATGATGGCTTATACAAAGAACAACATCCTTGTTCAGTCTTCTCAGGCTATGCTTGCACAGGCAAACCAGCTTCCACAGGGTGTTCTTCAGTTATTACAGTAATATACACACACCCTATTTTATCAAAAGGCTTTCGGGGATTCCCCGGAAGCCTTTTCCTTTTCACGAAATATTCCCGCTGTTTTGTCATAAACCGTCCATCACACTCATATAATAAATTAGGAAATAGATCGTTCTAAAATATCACGTTTCCGCTTCACCAGAAAGCTGTTGACCATTATTTTTATATCCGATATAATATACCCATATCCTATATTATAGTTTCAGGAGGCACTTATATGAACCCATTAATCAATGCAGAAATTGGGATGCTCTACACAACTGATTCCCGCTTTCTTGCGAAAATAAAGTACACCCGTAATCCAGATTCCTATACATTTATTTTTTCTTCCCTCCCGGAAAGTCCACTTCCAAAGCAAGTCTATCTGATGCCCGGGGAAGCCCCGAATGACTATACTTCATTCCTTTGTACAACCACCGGTGTTTTTAACGAATTTTATGTTCCCCAGACTGATCGGACATGGTATTTAACAGAAACAGAGACTTTGGATTTACCGGATTACCGTAAGGAATTCCGCATCGATCTCTCTTTTCCTCTGACCATCGTTCCACAAGGTACATCTAAAAACACAACAATTTCCGTTGTGGACATCAGCGTCGGCGGTTTGAAATTTATTACTGACCAGGAGTTTCAGGTTGATAAAACCTTTTCTTTTATATTTACAAAAGGGGCTGAACCGGTTTTCATTACCGCACTCATATTGAAAAGATATCCTGCAAGAACTCCCGGCGTTTACTGTTACGGATGCCGTTTTCTGGATCTTGCCCCGAAAGCCGAATCTGTGCTTCGCGGTTTCATTTTCAAGGAAAATCTGATCCAGAGTAAATCTCACCGCCGTCTGTGATTCCGGTAAATCTACATAAGAAAAAGAGGGACATTCGCCCGACGCAACGTTTGCATAAGGCAGTCCCTCTTTTTGATCCTGATTCTGTTATTTTTTCTTAACTTCCTCGCTATGCGCTTCTTCCGCAGTTGTTTCTTCTCGTATTGCTTCTTGTGTCTCATCCGCATGTTTCGGAACATATCTTAAAAAATAAGCATAAATGTCCACGATCGTCTGGTACAATTCCGGCGGGATCTCTTTCCCCAGTTTCATCTGTGCCAGTACCGTAGCCAACGAATTATCCTCATAAACCGGAATGCCATTGTCATTCGCGATCTCAACGATCTTTTCAGCGACATATCCCATACCGGATGCAACGATCACCGGCGCAGAGTTCTGCGTCTCATCATACTTCAATGCAACTGCTTTTTGTTCCAGTGTATCATATTGTGACATTTACCATATTTCTCCTTTCATAGATCTGTGGGAACGCAGCCGACACCGGAATGGATTCTTTTCCCTGTTCTACTGCCAGATAGCGGATCTCCATTCCATTCTTTTTCAAAATGTCTGCGATCCCCTCACGGATCTCTTTTTCCTTTGGAAGCAGATTTTCCGGATAGTGAAGAAGAAGATCCATTTTCCCCTCCTCATAATAACAGAAAATATCAAAAAATCCCACTTCTTTCATGTCGAATTTCAAAAGTAATTTCACGCCGCTTTCTCCGGGCGTCTCTCCACCGCCTGACGAATCATCCGGATCCAGCCAGATTTCCGAGAACACCGGAGTTCCATCCAGGATAAACGGAAGCGTTACATGCAGAACCGGCATATACACGCTTTCATTGATCAACATTCCATGGAGCAGCGTCATAAAATCTTCTTTATTTTCAATCCCGGCTTTTCCCTCTGCTCCCATACGGAGTAACGAAAGGAATTGCTCCGACCATTCCTCCTTGCCTGCCGCGCGGTCAAAATCAATATTCTGGAACAGTTCACGGATCTCTGCTCTGTCCATGCTTGCAAAATGTCTGCGGAACGCCGGAAAATCGGACAGCCGTTTGAACGCGTCTACCACACCGTCAAGATTACCATTCTCATAACGGGAAGTATTAAACGTCAGCAAGTTGATCAAATCTCTGATCTTGCCCAGATTCCTCGTCTCCGAAATATAATTTCCGAGAAATGGGATAATATCTGATTTCAGAAGTTTGATATTCTTCTCCATGTTCTCCTGACTATGCGGTAATAACTGCTGCGTCAGTCTTTGCAGGCCTGCCCGTTCATTTCGGAACATATAGCTTTCAATCTCTTTTAATTCCCCTTTTATGTTGGTCATGATATGCTTTCCGGAAGACATATCGTTATATTTTTTCAAAAAGTCAAGGATCCCCGCTTTGAGTTCCACACTTCCCGCTTCTTTCATCACGCCGCGCAGCAGTTCAAAAAGAGAGCCTTTCATCTTATTGGAACCATTCATCTGGCTCTTCAAAAATTCTTTTAACTTTTGCGGATCCATCTCCAACATCCCCAAAAGCATATGGATCTCTTCCGCCATGCCGGTTCCGATCCCTGCTTCGATCACGTTTCTCATTCCCGAGAACAACATTTTCGACATGATCTCGCTTGCCCGCGGGATATTTGCCAATGTACGGACAAAATTGCCAAAGTTCGATTCATAAGAAAGTCCCTGCTGAACGCCACGTTCATTCCCATATTCGGCACGACTGTCGGCTCGCACGACCTTGTCCGGATTCACCGGATTTTTGATCCCGACATCATTTTTCATCTGCGGATCCTGTTTGCTCACATTGTTCTCATACCCTGAGATTGGCGTGGAAATTTTTAAAATATTTGACATTTTTTCACCTACTCTATAATTTTCTCTTATCTTTTCACATTTGCCTGACGATATTAAAAATGTATTAAACATAAGGCGGTGCATATATTATGGATAACATGCTTGAAATGTATCTCTATGAAACAAACACTTTATTAGAACAATTGGATGAACTTTTGATAGAAGCTGAAAAAAATGAAGATTTTACAACGAACGACGTCAATGAAATCTTCCGCATCATGCATACGATCAAAGGTTCCTCTGCTATGATGGAATTCTCTCCTTTGATGGAGATCGCGCATCATATCGAGGACTTGTTCTTCTATATTCGCGAAAATGGACTTGATGCCATGAGCGAGTCCCATAAAAATGACCTGTTCAATCTGATGTTCCAGTCAACCGACGCTCTGCGCGGCGAAGTTGAAAAGCTGGAGAACGATGAACCCCTTAGTACTAATATCGACAGTGTCATTACAGATATTAATAGTTTTTTAGAAAAAATCAGCGGGAAGAACGCTTCCGCAAAAGAGACCGGAGGAGCTGCTTCTGATGCGAAGTCTTCTTCTGCGCAAAGCGGTCCGTTGTCTCCCGATTTTCTTCCGGAGGGAACTTACCCGCAGTATATCAAGATCATGTTCGAGGAAGGATGCGGCATGGAGAACCTGCGCGCATTCATGGTGATCACAGCGCTTCAGGAGATGGATATTCCATTCCTGTTTTATCCTGCTGATGTGGAAAACAACTCAGACACGATCGACTTTATACAGGAACACGGCTTTTATGTCTGCCCGGAATCCCGGGAACTGACAGAGGTTGCCGTCAATGTCATCAAGGAGATCAACAGCGTCTCTACCTTTGAAGTCCTTGATCACGCTGCGGCGTCTGCGCCGGGAGAAAACACAGCGGAAAAGCCAAAAGAACAGGTGAATGCTTCTCATCCGTCTGCCGTTTCCGCCCCTGCGTCAGGCAGCGCGTCCTCTTCCGGAACTCCTGCAAAGCAGAGTTTGATCAGCGTCAGTCTTTCCAAGCTGGACAGCCTCATGGCGATCGTCGGTGAGATCGTGATCACAGAATCTATGGTGACTTCTTCTCCCGAGATCCAGAATCTGAAACTGGACAGTTTCCTGAAGTCTACCCGACAGCTCCGCAAGCTTACCGATGACTTACAGGACATCGCGATGTCTCTTAGAATGGTTCCGGTCTCCGGTACGTTCCAGAAGATGAACCGGATCGTTCGTGACATGAAGAAGAAATTAAATAAAGACGTACGGCTTACGATCGAAGGGGAGAACACCGAGATCGATAAGAGTATCGTGGACAGTATCAGCGATCCGATCATGCACATTGTGCGTAATTCCATGGATCACGGGATCGAACCGACTACGGAAGAACGGATCGCCGCCGGAAAGCCTGCGCAGGCAGAGATCGTCCTTTCCGCAATACATACCGGAAGCGAGGTCATTATTTCCGTGCGGGACGATGGTCGCGGTATGGATACTGTAAAGATTTTGGAAAAGGCAGAGCGCAACGGTCTTCTCACAAAGCCTGCCAGCGAATATTCCCAGAAAGAGATCTTATCTCTTCTGATGATTCCCGGTTTTTCTACCAACGAGGAAGTTACCGAGTTCTCCGGTCGTGGAGTCGGCATGGATGTTGTGAAGAAGAACGTAGAATCGGTCGGCGGCATCATTTCCATCACCAGCGAACTTGGAAAAGGAAGCTGTACCACTTTGAAGATCCCGCTTACGCTCGCGATCGTAGATGGTATGGAGATTTCTGTCGGAAATTCCATCTTCACGATCCCGATCGCCAATATCCGGCAGTCTTTCAAAGCTGAGAAAGAATCCATCATTCTGGACGCCAGCGGCAATGAGATCATCAAGTGTATGGATGAGTTTTATCCGATCGTCCGGATCCATGATTTATACAATATCGAAACAGACATCACGAATATCGAAGACGGTATTCTGATCTGGGTAGAGGCGAGCGACAAATCTTACTGTCTGTTCGTAGATGAGCTGCTTGGAGAACAACAGGTTGTTGTAAAACCGCTTCCTGCTTACTTGAACAATTTCAACATCAAAGATTCCGGGATCAGCGGTTGTACGATCCTGGGCGACGGCAACATCAGTATCATACTGGACGTCATGAATCTCTACCTTGTCTCAGAAAATCAATACTAAATTACTGAAATCGGAGGATTGACCATGTCAAATGAAAATACAGCAATTGACTCCATCGCAGAGGATTCCGTAACGGATATTCCAACTTCCACAGAACGGTTTCTGACATTTATGTCCGATGGTCTTACCATTGGAGTCAGCACAAATTATGTGACAGAGATTATTACCAACCATACGATCACCATCATTCCACTGGTGCCGGATTATGTAAAAGGAATCATCAATCTTCGGGGACAGATCATCCCGATCATTGATATCCGTCTCCGCATGGGCAAACCGTCCATCGACTATACAAATACAACCTGTATCATCGTCCTGAACATTGATGATACCAACCTTGGCATCATTGTAGATTCGGTACAGCAAGTCATCGACATTGACAAAGCTCAGATTTCTCCTGTTCCGACGGAAAATCATCAGGAACTGATCAATGGGATGATCTCGCTGAGCGAACGTTCCGTGCTCCTCTTTCTTGATCACGAACAGCTTGCCCGGGTTTACTGATCCTTATATCTTCAGTATACATAAAAAGGAGTCCGACCAATGCTAACAATTACCGAAACTGACTTTCAACGCCTTGTACGATTTGTCAAGCAGAATTATGGGATCGATCTGTCAAAGAAGAAGCAGTTGATTCTCGGACGATTATCAAACACGATTTTATCCATGGGTTTTCCGTCGTTTCAGGCATATGTGGATCATCTGATCCGCAACCAGAAACCGGAAGATCTGGAACTGATGTTGAACAAGCTTACGACAAACTACACTTACTTCATGCGTGAGGAATCTCATTTTGAGTTTTTTACAGATGTGATACTGCCTTATCTGCTCCGGACGAAAAAAGACCGTGTGCTTAGTATCTGGAGCGCCGGTTGTGCTTCCGGAGAAGAACCATATACCATTTCAATGATTTTAAAAGAATATCTCGGATCAAAAGCATCCATGTGGGATACCCGCGTCCTTGCGACCGATATTTCCCAGAATGCATTGAAAGCCGCAGCCAACGCGGTATATGACGAGACATCCTTAAGAAATCTGCCTGCCGGATGGAAAAGTAAATATTTCCGTTCCGCAGGTTCGCCGGGACTTTACACAGTATCGCCGGAAATTAAATCTAACGTGATATTCCGTACTTTTAATCTTATGGATCCGATTCGTTTTCGTCTAAAATTTGACGTTATTTTTTGCAGGAATGTGATGATCTACTTTGACCAGGAAACAAAAAATTCCCTTGTGAACCGTTTCTACAACGCTACGAATCCGGGAGGATATTTATTGATCGGTCATTCGGAAAGCCTGAACAAAGAAAGTACGCCTTACAAATATCTCCGACCTGCAACTTACCGGAAAGAGTAATCCAAAAAATCCTGTCAGTAGTTGCCACACTGTCTTTCTAAACTTTCAGAGAAGGTGTGGCATTTTCTTTTCTTATTTAGATTTATCAAATTGCAATGAAAGGAATGATACTATGCCATCCAAAACAATTAAAGTATTCGTCGTCGACGATTCTTCTTTATTTCGTAAAATGATCATCGACTATTTGTCGTCCTGTCCGGATATCCAGGTAGTCGGATATGCATTTAACGCTTATGACGCCCGCAAAAAAATCCCGGTTTTAAAACCCGATGTGATCACAATGGATGTGGAAATGCCCGGGTTAAACGGAATTGATTTCTTAAAAGATTTTCTGCCTCTGCATCCGATCCCGGTTGTTCTGGTATCTTCCCTGAATCTGAACGTATTCGATGTACTTTCAGCCGGCGCCGTTGATTTTGTAAGGAAACCGGATATGAATATTGTTTCCAAAGAACAATTTTTCTCCGCTTTAAATTCCAAAATCCACATCGCTTCATTTGCAAAAGTAAGATGTGCTTCCCGTAAACGGACCACATCAACTGCCGCTTCTACCACTACCGCGCCAAAAAAGCCTCTGTTCGCCGGCAAACAGCTTTCATTCCGGTCCACGGTCATTGCGCTTGGCGCATCTACCGGAGGTACGGAAGCGACTCTTGCAGTTTTAAAACAGCTTCCTGCCGATATTCCCGGCATGGTCATCACACAGCATATGCCCGAGGGATTTACCGCCATGTATGCACAGCGCCTCAATAAACTGTGCCAGATGGAGGTTCGTGAAGCGAAAAACGGCGACCAGATCCACCCCGGACTTGTACTGATCGCGCCCGGTTCCCAGCAAATGGAAGTCGTTCGCTCTGCAAACGGCGGTTATGCCGTCCGTTGTTTTTCCGGACAAAAGGTCAGCGGTCATATGCCGTCTGTGGACGTTTTATTCCGTTCCGTTGCCAAAAATGTAGCCGGCAACAAGATCGGGATCATCATGACCGGTATGGGAAAAGACGGAGCGGAGGGATTATTGGAAATGCGCAAAAAGGGAGCGTTCACGATCGGGCAGGACAAAGCCTCCTGCGTGGTCTACGGAATGCCGATGGTTGCCTACAATATCGGAGCGGTATCTATCCAGGCAGGCTGCGAACAGATCCCGTCCGTATTGCTAAATCATTTAAAAAAATCATCCTGATATTATTATTTTTTTTTCCGTTTTAACCGATATTTGATATAGTTAGTAATTTATTGCGATTGTTTTCTTTATGGTCTGACATAGAAAGGAGTCCTGTATGAAAATTTCAAATGCTAATAATCTAACGCCTGGCTATGCCGGTCTTAGTATCCGCACAAAAGGGCTCTCAAGCTCTTCGCTTCCTAAAAACGACGAGAAATCTTTTGATGCGATTTCGATCCAGTCTGAACCGAGACAGATTGCCGAGCGGACATTTGCCGCCGCGATCTCCAAAGAACTGGCATCCGACGTTCGGATCCCGGTTTCGGACGCCAGACTGAACGAACTAAAGGAGCAGATTTCTTCCCATACTTACAAGATCGATGCTTCTGCGATCGCATCACGGATGCTTCTGTGCAAGGAGGCGGTTGAATAATGGATCATTACACAGAATTCATCTCTCTGATACATGATTTTATCGATCTGTTCCGATCGCTGACCACGGTGGAACAGCAGAAACTCGATGCAGCGGTAGCAAACGATCTTTCCATCCTGGAAGATTGTATGAAAAAGGAACAGGCATTTGTGCTCCGTCTGCGCGGACTGGAGCAGCAGCGTGATACCCTTCAGAGAAAGTTGAAGATGAAGGATTTAAAGTTCAGAGAGATCTTATCCAGAGTTCCGGATGAAGTAAAAGAAGAACTCACTCCTTTATTTCAGGAACTTTCCGAAAAAGTGCGTATATTCCAATCGATCAATGCAAGCGCACAGGATGCGATCTCTGTGAATTTACACAAGATCCAGTCTGTTTTAAATTCCGGTCAGCCGGATGCCGGCGTATATTCCGCATCCGGTACAAACAAACCAGATGAAACACATTTCACGAATCGTTTTGTTTAACAATAGTTTAAGGAGGATTTTGTTCGTATGATACGTTCTACATTTGCTGGCTTTACAACTGCACAATTGGCCATGTCTGCCAGTCAGCGCGCGCTGGATGTTACCGGTCAGAATATTGCCAATATCAATACCCGTGGTTATTCCAAACAGCGTTTGGAGATCAGCAGTCTGAATAACAGCGGCGCAAGTTTTTACAACTCAAAGAATGGCGCAAAAGTCGGATATGGTGTCGAAGTTACCGGGATCTCCCAGCTCAGAGATCCGTTTTTGGACGTTCAGTACCGCAACCAGATGAGTAAGCTCGGTACAACCGACGCATTGGCTGCAGGATATGAGCAGCTTACCGGTATTTTTGACGAGGCAAGTCTGGACGGCGTCCGCGCCGCACTTCGCGATATCTCATCCGCACTGCAGAAATATTCGGAAGAACCGAACGCAAAAGAGATCGACACAACCGTTCGTTCTAATATGCAGATTCTTCTGAATCGTTTCCATGATAACGCAAAGCGGTTACAGGATATCACGGATGAGATGACAAATGACTTCCAGTCCAATGATGTTGCCGACGTCAATCAGATGCTGGAAAATATCGCAGAGCTCAATAAAAACATTAAAAACAGTCAGGTGCTCGGAAATCCGGCTCTTGAACTTCAGGATCAGAGAAATGATCTTCTGGATCAGCTTGCAAGTTATCTCCCGATCTCTGTAAAATATGAATCCCGTGAGATCGCTCCCGGTCAGTTTCTGGAAGTTCCGAACGTTTACTATACCGGAACCGACGGACAGACTTTCACCTTGGTAAGCGATACAGACTGCGGATCTCTGAGCGCCGACATTTCCGGACATCCGGTCCGTCTCTCGATCACCGGCGCCAACGGAAGCGGCACTGCCGACATTACCGATACGATCCCGTCCGGTACGCTCAAGGGGACGTTAGATATCCTGAATGATTCCGGTGCTTTCGACAAGGGCGGTTCCTCTGTGAACGGACTCGGATATTATCAAACAACTTTGGATTCCCTCGTCAAAACATTTGCAGAGACATTCAATGCTTTGAACGTACCTGTTAAGAAAGATCAGAATGGAAATTACATGGTCGATAAGAATGGCGATCCGATCCTTGAGGATGATCCGGCTAAGATGTGTCCACTATTTGAAAAGATCGATCCAAATGCCGATTTCAGTGCTTCCAACATCAAGATCGCAGACGGCTGGATGCGCGGCGATTATGGGATTACGATTTCCAAGAAAGTGGTAAACGGAGAAATCGGTTCTACCGATACCAGTAACATTCTAAATATGATCAATGCCTTAAAAGATCCGCAGAAGTTTGAAAGCAACGGCGTGTCCTTTTTCACCGGCAGCTTTTATGACTGCTTTGCCAGTCTGGAAAATACACTGGCTATTGATTTAAAATCTGCCAACACTACATTGCAGAATCAGATTTCTGTATTAAACCAGACGGCAAGTACAAGAGACGGCGTTTCCGGCGTCCAGTTGGATGAAGAGGGTATGGATCTGATGCATTATAACCAGTCTTATACTGCCGCGGCCCGACTGATGACCACGCTGGATGAAGCGCTGGATACTTTGATCAATAAGACCGGCATTGTCGGAAGATAATAAGGAGGAATCAAAAAATCATGCGAATTACTACGAATGCTATCCTGCGTAATTATCGTTCCAATCTTGGAACTTCCATGGCGAATCTGAACACTTCCCGGAACAAAGTCATGACCGGACGTCAGTTTGTTTCTTCTGCGGAGAATCCCGGAAGTGCGCTTCGCGCCGCTACACTGGAACGAAAATATGTAAAGAATCTTGATTATATTTCTACGGCTCAGAATACACAATCCTTTTTGGATTCGCAGGAAGACGCCGCTATGCAGATCAGCGATCTTGCCCTGACTTTAAGCAAGCAATATGGTCTGGAAGCATTAAATGGCACCAATGCCGACGCCGAGACACGAAAAACATATGCGGACGCATGGAGAGGCGCACAGGAAAGCCTGCTCCTGAGCCTGAATGCCTCCTATGAGGGACGTTATGCTTTTGGCGGAGCCGATGCTGCAACTCCGCCGTTTTCCCTGACGACGGATGCCAATGGCAAACAGATCCTGACTTATCGCGGTGTCAATGTAGACCCGGACCCGAATGATCCGGATTATCAGAAAACAATGGATACTTTAAAGCAGCTCTCGGAAGAAAGTGTGTATCTTGATCTGGGATTTGGTCTTACTGTCAATGACAAGACCGGCGAGATCGATCCGTCCAGCGCTTTTAATACAAGCCTGCCTGGTATCAATGTTGCCGGATATGGAAAAACAGCCGACGGCAGAACAAAAAATATGGTTCTCCTTGCAGGTCAGATCGCCGATACCCTTGAAAAAGAACCTTTCGATCAGGCTGAATTTGAAAAGCTTCTGAACGCTTTTGATGACGGACGCAATAACGTTCTGGAACAAGTGACAACATTGGGAACAAAATCCCAATTCCTTACCGCAACAAAAGACCGGTTGGAGACCGATAAGCTGAATCTGGCAACACAATTAGACAATGTAGTTAATATCGACATGGCGGACGCGATCACTCAGTATTCCTGGGCTCAATACGCTTATAATGCCGCACTGAAAGTCGGAACCAGTATTTTGTCCCCATCCTTTATTGATTTTATGAAATAGTACATATACATTCATGTATATAAATCATTTATGACAAGGAGGTTCTGTATGGAACAATTACTCAAAATCACAACCATTCCTTTGGAATATCAATTAAAAATCCAGAATGCCCGTTTAGAATACTCCAACTCTACTGCCTCTTTGGATATGGACAGAACTCCTGGCGAATTTTCGATCAAGAGTCGTCCGGCAAAACTGAATCTAGACACTTATGAAGCCAGAAATTCTGTTGTACCAACCTTAAAACGCAGTATTTCACAGACTGCCCAAAAAGGATTGCAAGCGGCACAACAGGCAACCGCACAATATGCGCAGGAGGGACAACAATTGCTAAAACCTGGAGATGGAGGCGAACTGCTCGGGCAGATTTTCAGACAGCGGACACAAATGCCTACCGGAGAATTTCAGTTGGGATTTATCCCGTCTGCTCCTGTAAATATTACCTATCAGGAACCTGATCTGACATTAAACTATGAAATGGATAAATTAACATTCGATTTAAAAGTTGCACAGGGAGATTTCCAATTTATCCCCGGAAATATCGAAATGTCGATCACGCAGCATCCGGATGTGCATATCGAATATGTCGGGGATCCGCTTTATGTACCCCCAAGCGCCGCTCCAAATTACAAACCATTAGACGTAAGGGCTTAATGCCCTTACGTTTCTTTCTACGGAGGTATAAAGATGAAAATAAATGCAAAATATTTCGGTTCGCTGTCTTATGATCCAGAAGATCTTATCTACTTACCGGATGGATTGTTTGGATTTGAATCCTATAAGAATTTTCTTCCGCTCCCTTTCCACGAGACAACCGATTCTCTTCTTTCTTTCCAGAGCACAGATGATGAGACGCTTTCTTTCATTTTGATGAATCCTTTTCGCTTTTTCCCCGACTATTCCCCGGTGTTATCCGAAAAGGACAAAAAAGACTTGAATCTTACATGTGAGGACGATATTTCTTACTATGTGATCTGTGTGCTGAATGAATCTTTAACTGACTCTACGGTTAATCTGAAAGCTCCTTTGGCGGTAAACGTCCGGAACCGAACCGGAAAACAGATTATTCTGGACGAACCTGCTTACAGCTTTAAACACGCAATACCTGCAAACGGGAGGGAGTAAATACTATGCTTATATTACAACGTAAAAAAGGGCAATCATTGACTATCGGTAATGAAGTGACGATTACGATCTCTGAAATCAGTTCCGACTCCGTAAAACTTGCGATCAACGCCCCAAAGGACGTCCTCATTCTCCGGTCTGAGCTTGTGGAAGCCGCTGAAGAGAATAAAGTCGCCGCCAAAACCATTCCGTTGCAAATACTCAGCCAATTATTAGACGATCCGAAAATCTAAGAAAAGATGGGACAAATACTCTCACAGAACATCAGATGCCAAATCACTTCTTTCCGGTTTTTACACATATAGATCGAGGGTATCGCTCAATCATCTAATTTGATGATTTTGCGACACCCTCTTTATCTGATTTGTTAGTATTACATAGGAGTATATACTCATTTTTGTAAATTGTGCACAATAACCGCTCACAAAATCTCGATCCCGTATAAATCTTCCAGCGAGATCTCTTTTCGCCTTTCTATCTCCGGAACATCGTTTCTCCGCTCGCTTTCCTCTTCCAGCAAAACGATCACCCGTCTGTATTCATCGATCCGCTTGATCTCTCCTCGTACTGTCCGGTATGTGCCTCCTGCTTTCTTTTCATCGGCTTCAAAATAAGTCAGTATCGCTTCCGGTTTCGTCGGGATCTGCGCCTGTAAAATCTGTAGCTTTTCCTGCAGACATGCCTGCATTTCTTCTGAAAGTTCTGCCTTTCGTTCCGTCTGCCTTGCTGTCTCTTTGACCGCATCATCGTATCCGGTAAGCGCTGCAAACGGCGAAAACTGTGCCGCCCGGTCTATGAGCGGCATATGTGGTCTCGTTTTCGACTGGTGATGCGGCAGTGAGATAATGTCATCGTACCGATTTGTGATCTGCATCTTTTCCGCCATCTTATTTTTCCTCCCGATCTGCTGTCACATTTATGCTTTATGTCCCCCGATCTGTCGGTTTCTCTCTTTTCCCGTTGCCCCCTCCTGATAGCTCAATCCTTTTAAGATTGCGTTCTTTCCATATTTTTTCTTGATATCCAACATGGCTTCCTGTATCCTGCGTTCCCGTTCTCTGGCTGCTTTCTCTTCTTCCCGTTCCTGCTCCAACGCCTGATAATCTGTAAAAAGATCCATCTGCTCAAATTCCATTTTCTTCCCCGCCTGACTTTCATCTGTCACACGGTTTGTCTATATTTTGAGGATATGGGACACCGTCTGAAAGAATCCACCATTATCAGCAAACGGTATATGGTAGATAAAAAGATCCTGCCAGTATTCGGAAAAATCCCGATCAATGAGATTACACCAAAGGATATCCGTAAATGGCAGAACGGATTAACTGCATATCGTGATAAGAACGGGAAGCCTTATGCACAAACCTACCTTAGAGCGATCAATAATCAGCTTACTGCTATGTTCAACTATGCAGTGAAATATTATGATTTACGGGAAAATCCATGCACAAAAGCTGGAAGCATGGGAAAAAGCAATGCAGAAGAAATGCAGTTCTGGACAAAGGCAGAATTTGAACAGTTTATTACAGCTGTACAGGATAAGCCAGCTTCTTATACAGCCTTCATGACCATGTACTATACTGGCATGCGAGTAGGCGAACTGTGTGCTTTAACGCCGGAAGATGTGAACTTAGAAAATAATACCATCACCATCAACAAAACCTTCCAAAGAATCAATGGCAGGGATGTTGTCTGGCCTCCTAAAACGCCAAAAAGTAACCGGGTTATCACAATACCTCAAACACTTGCTGACTGTTTAAAAAGTTATATGGATAAATGTTATGAGATTCAGCCAAATGACAGACTGTTTCCTTACACCAAAAGTTTTCTGAATCATGAAATGCTCAGAGGATGTAAAAAATCCGGTGTGAAGAAGATTCGTGTGCATGATCTCCGTCACTCCCATGCCAGCCTTTTGATTGAAATGGGATGCCAACCACTTCTGATTGCTGACCGTTTAGGGCATGAAAAAATACAGACAACCTTAAATACTTATAGTCATCTGTATCCAAACAAACAAGCCGAAGTCGCACAACAACTTGAAAATCTTATCAACGGAACAACAGTCCCAGATAGTAGCCAACTGACAGATGTAGCCAATTTGTAGCCAATAAAAAGAAAAATCTCTGGAAAGCCTTATAAATCAAGGTTTTCCAGAGATGTAGTAACTATTCAAACTCGGCAAGTTCAGAGATGCTCTTAAATATATTTGTTTAAGTTTTATATCTTTTTTGCCGTTATTTTATTTCTGTTGCATATATTATTTTGGCTCGCTGATTTTCTGTTGCCAATTTGTTGCCACTTCATTATAACTGCGTTGGGATCACTTCGCAATCATTATTTTGAAAATATGCTTCGATCCATACTTTTTCACGTCTAATGCGTTTACTACTGCACTCTCTATGCTCTCTCCACAAATAATGTTGCCTGGACACTCCGTATAAAAAACCACAAATCCGCCTTCATAACCACCACTATGCCACACAAAAAAATATAATTGTCATTACCAG
>ERZ1035025.611-NODE-611-length-22616-cov-24.881964_pt1 | contig 22616 bp, 24 predicted proteins | sample MGYA00520619_ERZ1035025 | MGnify/ENA primary metagenome ERZ1035025 (study PRJEB33766, sample SAMN09781742) | gut metagenome | biome: gut microbiome | host: Homo sapiens | place: Madagascar | study: EMG produced TPA metagenomics assembly of the PRJNA485056 data...
ACAGACCGGTTGGCAGGGTTAAGTATGCGCTAAATTAATTCCGCCAACGGGTTTTCTTTTATATGTTTATACCATCCATTTTCAAATAACTGTCAACATGACACAGTTTGCCATAACAATCTATATTTTTATATTTAGGACGCATCATAGAAAACTCGAAATTATTACGATATTTAAAAAATGCCATTCGAAGTTTTTCTGTTTTTTCGGTCTTATCTCCAACCATGCATATAGGCATGAATTTGATTCTTAAATTATTGTGAATACTATACAACGGAAGGAGCAGCTCGCTCATGAAACCAAATATGCGCTTTTGAAATTTATATCCACTCAACCTGACATTGTTTTCTATTTCATGAAGAATGGGGAAAAGCCATTCACAATAATCATTGAATATTGTTTTTGATGTGAAGAACATATTGAAGGCAATCCAACGATTATCTCTAAAGAAAAAATCTTTTATTGTTTGCTCGTATTCAGGATAATGCTTTAATATTACTCTGTTCATGATATAAAAATCCTCTATCACATGAGCATAAATATATGCATCTGCGACAGACTGGTTCATATATGTTGGCTTTGGTAATATTATATCATACCCATGCAAGCAATCAACAGGATTTATATCAAGAATTCCACTATTTTTAAAGTCATCAACGCTATATACACTTACAGAAGTCCCTTTCAAATTGAAATATCTTCTATAATGAGCGAGTCCGATATAATCAACATCTCTTAAATTCTTCCAAGCCCAATATAAGCCTGTAAGCTCACAATAATTAGGGTTTTTTATGCTGATATTATCACCCTCGTCATCGCCTTGAACTCCAATATCAACATTTGATAATGCTTTACCAACCTGTAAAGGCATATATACATCATTCTGTGCCATAAAATCTTGTTTATGTGCACAAACTATTATTTTACTTTTTGTCATATCTCTCAATAAAACAAGGTGTGACCACCTGTAAATTCATATCTCAAATCTCTGCTTCTCTCACCGATCTTCCTCGCCGGAATTCCTGCAACTATGGTATAAGGTTCTACGTCTTTGGTTACTACAGCACCGGAACAGACAACAGCTCCTTCGCCTATGCAGACATTGTCAAGCACTGTGACATTTGATCCCAACCAGGCTCTGTTGCCTATATGAATCGGTCCATGGTTACAAGGCATGCTGCGAAAATAAGGATCATTGACATCATGCGCCTCAGTCCATAGATGAACCTCAGAGCTGAGATTCACATTCTCTCCTATATAGATTCCTTGCCTTGCGTCAAGGATGCAATTATCCCCTATAATGCTTCCCTTGCCAATGTGAAGATTTACTCCACTACGTATCTCGCAACCAAAATATATAACGCTCGTCTTATGTTTATCTACAAGATAGATATAACGATATACCCAGTTGCGCACTGCATGAGAAGGAAACATCTTGATGCGGTGGATGAGATAACGCTCATAACCTATGAAGAAGATAAAAATCTGATTTTTTTTCTTTTGACCAAAGGATAGATTGGGCATTTCAACACTTTGTTCATTCGTCCCCCCACCTATTTGAATCTCCTGTTTTCCCTGTATTCGCATTCGAGAATTAAACACACGAAGAGGGAAGGCTAAAAATATGAACGCAATATAGTCGCGAAAAACATATAAAACCAATAATATGAATATGATGGTCATAACGTATTTTTATAATTTCCAAAAATTACCATTGCGTAATCGAGACTCTTGCTTACTCATAAACAAATGCTTGATTTTCCTCATAAGACATTTAAATTGCAAATGCATCAATGCTATAGAAGGATGATTCAACATCAACTTACGCAAAAACTTAGAGTTATCTACTTTTGTCCAGCTTCCCAATGCCATGTGAACTACTCTACTCTTCGTGAAGGAATAGAACAAAGAATTAAGGATGAACTGCTCTGGACCTAAAATCAAAATTCCTTCATCCAAGTGTTGAACACCAGCATTATACCGATAACCATATTTCATAGCGGCTCTTGTTAACACTGCACCAACTATTTGCTCGTCGTTGGAGAAATCATTATCACGATACATAAAATCATGCGTATTGTAATAATCCAAACAATCTTTTATTAACGGATGATGAGGTTCTGCCAATAAAGGATTGGCACAGATTCCCAAACCACTATATTGCATCCACTTCTCCTCACCTTCAGGCAACCAAGTCTCTTTGTCTAGTTTTGACAGGTTCTGTGCGAACATTCCTGGGTAAAACTCATGACAACTCACCACACAGTTGTCGAGCAAATCATCAAAGCTACGAAGGGCATACTCGTCTGAATCCATATATATACCACCCTCATAGTAGAGGGCATACATGCGTACATAGTCGGCAACGAAAGCATACTTCTTCAGTTCATAAGCCTGCTTGATAAATGGTACCGAGTTTACATCGAAATTATCCTCATTCCAGAGCTTTATCTCATAGTCAGGACACTTTCGTTTCCAACTTTCAATGCACCATGTTACAACCTTTGGCATCGGTCCTCGACCGAACCAACAATAATGAATTTTTTTTGGTATCATATCTATTATTTATTTCATCAAAAAAGAACAGAATTTTATTCTGAGCTTATCAATAAGAACAGCCATAGCAAAAACTGTCAATACAACAAAAGCTGCGTTTAGAGCACTAAAATTGTCAAAATGAAAGAATGGAGCAACTATTTCTGGTGTATAGCAATTCTCGTGTAACATATATACAGCAAGGACAGAACCTGCCACATAGTTTATTGTCTTGTTATATGTTTTGAAGTCATCCGCAGACACAACCATAGACATAGCCACAACTATAAACAATGGATTATAATAGCTAAATACATAAGGATAGGCAGCAGAATAATATCCACAACAATATCCATAATAGATTGGTAGCACAAACAACACAACAGACGGTATCATCATCCATTTTATAATTCTCTTGTAGCTACCAACATATTTTCTCACGTATCTTGAAATAATGTAATATTCTATCATGGTAAACAAATTACAACCACCCTCTTTTCCTATCCATTTGCCAACTGCTATATAGAGCAGTATCAATACAACTAAAGAGAATGCTTTAAAATTTAGTTTATCAAGCACCGCATTTATGCCATCCGACAAGATATAAAGCACTATATAACAATTAACAAACCATATACCCGACACTCCAAACACTTGCAAAACAAAGACACGGAATTGGTATATCGGAAGAAAAAAACAGGCGATAGAATAAAAAACTATTGTGTACAAGACTGCTTGAATAAGAATGTCTTTCAGCCTATTCCATTTGAACCTTACACCATAATAGCCGGAGATAAACATGAAAATAGGAACTCCTGTTTTTCCTAATGCCTGCATTACAATAAGCGGCAACGAGTTACCCCCATTTGGAATTTCTTCGCTGAAAAGCCCTAATCCTCTGCCACATAAATGAAATCAGACAATGAGGAACATTGATAATATGCGGAGAAATTCTACTGTTGAATTTCTTTCTTTTTCCATTCTTTCTACTGAATATTTTATAGACGACGCAACCATTTTTTAATTAAAAATTTCATCTGGCATTTTACAAAGCCATATCTTACATTCCAAAAACTAAACGGCATGGCATTGAAAGCCTTCCACCAATAATAGTGGAATGGATGATTGTTAGGATTTCCCTTCCATGGAGCACAACCTGCATAATGGATGATTGCTGGATGTGATATATATTCATTCCACTCTTCTTTCTCAAAGAATTTGGCTATACGTAGGAAAGGAGAATATTTTGGAGACAGGATGACTTTAACATCTTGGCATATCACATTGATAGCATCCTGATCTGGAAATAAAGTCTTTTCTGGATAGGTCTTACCATAATCCAATACTTTTTCTGATATGTCAGCCTTTCGCCAATAATGGATATTCATCATCAACACACCAGCACAGATATATTTTTTGTCACTTGAATATCCCAAACGGTCATATACCGAATCAGAATAGGATTCTGGGTCCAAAACTCCAGCAATAGCTTTTTCTTCCATATCCATATCAAAGAGTTCATCTAATTGGTCGGTTACGCAAACGTCGCAATCTAAATACAGAACCCTACCAACAGATTTTGGCAGCAATTCTGGCAAATATACCCGATACCAAGTATATTTGCTCCATGCCATATTTAAGCCATCAAGTCTTGTGTCATCTGTAACTTGATATATATTCAGATTCGCCCCCCCAACTAACCGACACAGCAATTGAGTACTTTTTTCTGTAAAGCCATCTGTTACAAGATGAAAAGTAACATTTTCTTTTCTATGATGCATCAAGATAGACTGTATTGTTACGCAAGCGTATGGAACATATTTGTCATTAAGACATAAAGCGAAATGTTTCATAATTCACAACTTTATTAATTATACTTTAGAATGTTTATAGATTTTGTTATGTTTCTTTTCATTAAGATGCACCCCACTGGTACAATTACCATAAATACAGTACATCCCAAGCTATCCCACCAATTCAAAGTCTGTTGCAAATCCAAATTATAAAAATCTATTCCCCCGTATTCTATCTTAAATAAAAACAACAGATAGATTCGGCGAAGAATCATGTTTACAAGAAGAATCGACAGCGAATGTTCTCCTATATATGCAAAAGTTTTAGCCAGAGTTTGATTTTTGTGTATATAACTCGAAATACCTAAAATGAGAAAGCATCCGGCAAGACTAAAGATGGGATAACATATTGGATTAGTAAACTCTAACTGGGGTGTAGAAATCCTGCCCCCCCAAGTTACTCCTAAATATAGGGCAACGAAAGAGCCAATTATTAAAATCGGATTTTGATAATTGATTCTGTTTTTGAAAGTTGTTCCTAACAAATAGCCTATATAAAATATAAATGATACTATAGATGTGAGAATTAGGGTTTGCATCCATCCTCTATCTATGTTCAAATAAAGCAAGACAAAACCTAAGACATATAGACCTACAAAGGAAGCAGCCGTTGTAAAAGTCTTGTATTTTGCTTTTCTGTTTACATAAAACACAGCAAATGATAGCAAGGACACAAAGAACAGACACGAGAAGAACCAGTATGGACCCATACATTCCTCTGTAGGGATGAAACGGGTGTTTGTTGTAAATGCTTTATATGCCATATCCTTTATGCTATAAAAGCCAGCTTCTCTCGTATTTATTCCTAACGTAGTGAACACGTTATGCAAAGCAACAAAGATAAAACCCCACTTTACGAAAGGAAAGTACAAGCCTTTTATCCTCTTCCATAAAAATGTTCTTGGAGCTGCCAGATTCTTTTCTCTGAAAAAGTAGCCACTCATCATAAAGAAGAACGCCATGTGGAAAAGGTATATGAAGGTATCAAGAAATGTGCACACATAGCTGTGTCCAACACACATCAAGATAATAGCAATACCTTTACCTATATCAATAGTTAAATTGCGATTTTCCATACTTTTATTTCTTCATAATGTCTAATGCTCTTTTCCAGCCAAAGAACAATGTCAGTAATTTCAGTTTTTTACGCTCTGGCAATAACATTTTAATTTTCAGTTCTGAGCAGATGGCATGAACATCTGGGAGAAAAGGCTTAATATGTGGCCAATTTCCATAAACAAAGAAGCCGATGCTTCTACCTATCATTGCTTTATTTTCTACATTATCTTGATAATCAAGAATCAGTTTACCTATAGTCAGTTGGGTGTATAGCGCACTCTTTATGGCTTCAGGTCTCATCACGGCATGAACACCTGTGTTAAATTGCCGCCAGACCGCATATTCATCAGGAACAGCCAGTGCTTTATCGGCAGCGGCATATACTCTTGCAAAGAACTCGCCGTCTTGGTTCTTGATAACATTCTCGTCCCATTGTCCTGCTTTATCAACAAGTTTGCGATGCATCAGATGGCAATGTGGACAATGCCAACCTTTACCACGCCATATATCAAGCAATAATTCTATTCCTGGCTCATGATCAAAATCGATGCTTCGAGGAGGGATAAGCCAATGACCATCCTCATAAAGCATCCTAACAGGTGAGAAAACAACGCTGTTGTCGGTACCGTCTTTCATCAACCGCTCCACTTGTTTCTTCAACATTTCAGACGAGAAGTAATCATCAGCATCAAGAAACTTTACATACTTGCCCTTAGACATCAGAAAGGCATAGTTGCGGGCTGTATTTCCCCCTTTCTTTGGATTCTCATATATATGAATGTTATTACATTCAAATTGTTGAGCTACAGAAAGAGATTTGTCCGTTGAATGGTCATCAACGATAATAATTTCAATGTCTTCGTATGATTGATTCAGACAACGTTCTATTGTGTCAGCAATGTAAGCTTCGGCGTTGTATAACGGAATCAAGATACTTACAGAAGGAATCTGCTTCATCTGAATGACTTTGTGATACGTTTAACAAATTTACGCATCGGAGGATACATAAAATAAGATAGTGATAAGAAAATAATGAGATATATGGTAACTGACAACAAACTATACAAAGCCCATTGCAAGTATCCCCGTGCTGTATTAGCACCTATCATTTTCAATATAAAAAGAGACAAGGCAAAGGAAAGAACAATTATCGCTAATATATGAAGCAGATTCTTTATATATAGATGTATCGGTTCCTTAAACCCTTGTGTGAACAAGAAATAAGGCTTCCATACATGCAAGATGAGCAGACAGCTTGAACAATCGCCCATGATAACTCCTGCAAGTCCAAAGAAATAGCCTCCAATAAGACCTACGCCCACAGTTATGATGAGCGTCGCTATTGGTGCCCAAACATCATGGAACAATCCATATCCATAAACAAACTGCTCTGTTGTGCCACGGGTTTGTCCAAGAAAAACGTTTAGCAGAAGAATACATATAATATATTTCGGCAACAGATATTTAGTGCCTAACCAAATAGATATGAACGGATCAATCAATACATATAATGAGAAAACGATGAAGGCTGCAACGGCAAAGCGAACAAACAGCAGCTCCCAGTATATCTCCATGGTCTTCTGCTTGTTACCTTCTGCTATCAGGTTGCCTACGCCTGCTCCTGTGCTGTTCAAAAACTGGTCGAACAGAGTCTGAACCTTTTGGGTTACGATGGTGTAGTTGCCATAATAGGCTACAATGGTAAGGTTGCCAAAGGCATAAACCAAGAAGGGAAGCAGCTGGTTCCTACCCATACCTGCAAGCACATGCACAAACATCTGTTTGGCTTTGGTGATAATGATTTTGTATTCACCATAATGTTTCTTGCCTAAGGCTACTGTACTTTTTAACCAAGGATATTGTTTGTCTATCTTGTAATTCAAGACAAAGGCATACAAGACATTAAAGCCCAACTCTATAGCTATCCAAACGTAAAAATTACACCAATAGATAGCTACAACCATCTGAATGATGGTCTTTACGATTGTTGCTGTCTGAAAATAGCCAGTAACAATATAGTTACGCTGATCGGCACCAAGGAGGGTCTGCCGATAGTTGATGAAATAGCCTATTAAAGATGATGCCAGAAAGCCATAATAGACAGCGTATATAACGCCAAGGCTTATATTGGTATCGTGGAAAATCATCGGCAGGAAGCACGACAAGACTACTCCTGCACTTAATATAACAAATCCTATTCTACTGTATAGGTATCCTAATACAGATATGATTTCGTTTATCTTCTTCTCATCTTTATCAAACAACGGCTTGTATAAGACATAACCAATAGAGGCGCCGATACCTAAATCGGCAAGGTTAAGAAACCCCAATAGGTTCTGAAGTGTTGTTGTAAGTCCAATAAATTCTACACCAAGATAGTCTAAGAATATCTTGCGTGAGAAAAAAGACAATAAAAGAGAAAGAAAATAAAATATAAGATTGACCCTCGCATTTAGCAAGCTTTTACCTATGCGAGAATTTGAGTTTACCATAAAAATGTATTTTTTCTATTAAATATTAATCTTCCCAATGAATATCTGTTTTCAAAACCCTATTCAAAAAGACAACATTCTCTTCTTGATTACTTTTATGAATAACACGACCATAAGGAATTATCGTATTGTTTGCAAGTTCTACACCTTTCAAGATAGTTGAGTGGGCACCAATCCAAACATGATCATCATCCCCCCATATTCCAATACGAATGCCACACTTACGAGGATGAGCTATCACGATTTCAGCATCTTTTGATACATATACTTTTGTTCGCCAATGCAACAATATTGGGCATAGCTTGGCTTGTCGATAAGGAAGATGCTTGAAACAGAAAGCATAACTTCTAATCTTAGATAAGTACAAAATAATTTTCGACAACATATCTTTTATTTTTTATCTCCAAGTAAAATTATAGAGAGTATTTTATTAAGTCGGATAAAACGGGATATATAAACAGAAATATAGGCAAACAATAACGAAAGGCACAATGCCATTAATATTTCTATAGTAATACTTCCCGTTTCGAAAATATATTTACCGAACATTTCCAAATCGCATGTAGAGGTCAAAAATCTATGAAGGATATATATATCCAAACTATATCGTCCGAACAAATTCAACATTCTTCCAATTTTTGTATTTACCCCCCCCATTCTGTAAAACCATAACACTATCGGATACACAGACAAAGCGCCTAATATCAAGACTATTGTTTGAGAAGAATATACTTTTATTGAAATGACTAACAGAAAAATCCATAAAATAAATGAAATGTCCGAATATGCCTTACGACCGCCAAACAACATACTAAACAGCGAATATCTTTTAATCAAACATCCAGTGAAGAAAAATGGATATAGTTTATATAGATGTATCACTCCTAAAGCTCCAGCTGCGTTTTGAGGTAAATATGAGAATGCAATCTTAAATCCCAAATAAGTACACACCAGCCAAACTGCATCTATGAACAAACACAACCTTTTATTCCTATCAACTACCTTTTTAAAGAATAACACATCATATAGATGTGTAAACAAATAGCATTGCCATAAAAACAGCAGATACCACAATCCCAATTTGAAAGGATGTGTAATCATATTCTCTTCGGGTCGTATTGTATATGCATAAATAAGCAAGAATGAAAGAAAAGGCAATAACAATTTATGCGATTGCTTTGCATATTTTCTCACAATTTGTTTGAAATCACAAATAGTAGTAAACACCAAGCCAGACAAGAAAGCAAATAGTGGCATGTGGAAAGAGACTATCACTTGAGATGTCAAGGAAGGCTCACCCTCCTTAAAACAAAACTGCAATACATGCCCCATTACTACCATCAAGATTGCAAACCCCTTCAGTTGATCTATATAAACTAATCGTTGGTTCATAATTGTTTATCAAAAAGACAATATATCCTAATCTCTACGAAATATATCTCTAGTATATACCTTATCCTTTACGTCATCCAAACAAGCATCGTAACGGTTGGCGATGATGGCATGGCTCTGTGACTTGAAGGCTTCGAGGTTATTCTCTACTCTACTACCGAAGAAGGTACAGCCTTCTTCCAAGGTTGGCTCATAGATGATAACCTCTGCACCCTTTGCCTTGATACGTTTCATGATGCCCTGGATGGCAGACTGGCGGAAGTTATCACTGTTAGATTTCATGGTCAAGCGATAGACACCAATCACGCAGTTATGCTCCTTGCTTGCATCATAGCTGTTATCATCAGCATAGCTGTAATAGCCTGCCTTCTGAAGAACGGCATCTGCGATATAGTCCTTTCGAGTACGGTTACTCTCAACGATTGCCTCAATCAGGTTCTCTGGAACATCGGCATAGTTTGCCAAGAGCTGCTTGGTATCCTTTGGCAAGCAATAACCACCATAGCCGAAGCTTGGGTTATTGTAATGAGTACCAATTCGTGGATCAAGACCTACACCTTCTATGATAGCCTTGGTATCAAGACCTTTGACCTCAGCGTATGTATCAAGCTCGTTGAAGTAGCTTACACGCAAAGCCAGATAGGTATTGGCAAAGAGCTTCACCGCTTCTGCCTCTTTCATGCCCATAAACAGTGTATCGATATTCTCCTTGATGGCACCTTCCTGCAAGAGTGCAGCAAAAGTCTTTGCTGCTTCTTTCAACTTCTCAACATCTGTTACCTGCCTGATAGCCTCATTCTCCTCAGCAAACTCAGGTCTATCGATAATCTTAGGATAACCTACGATAATACGGCTTGGATAAAGATTATCATAGAGCGCCTTGCTTTCACGAAGGAACTCTGGGGAGAAAAGAAGATTGAAATTCTTGACTCCTTTCTTGGCATACTTTAGGTAAAGACTGCGGGTATAACCTACAGGGATAGTACTCTTGATAACCATCACAGCATCTGGGTTCACCTCTAATACCAGATCAATCACTTCTTCGACATGGGTTGTATCGAAGTAGTTCTTTACAGGGTCATAATTGGTTGGTGCTGCAATCACCACGAAATCAGCATCAGCATAAGCTGATTTGCCATCAAGGGTTGCTGTCAGGTTCAGCTTCTTCTCTGCCAGATACTTCTCAATGTAATCATCTTGTATTGGAGAAACTCTATTGTTGAGTTTCTCTACCTTTTCTGGGATTACATCTACTGCTGTTACATGATGGTGCTGAGACAATAGCGTGGCTATGCTCAGACCAACGTAGCCTGTACCGGCAACTGCTACTTTAATATCTTTAAATTCTTTCATTTTATCGCTATTATATATAGATTTTATTTTATAAGTTTTTCCAACTTACTTACCAAACTCCTTAATCCTCTGTTCTTCTTTCAAAGAGCAGACAAGCAGTTGTCCATTCTTCTCGGCTACGATATAGCCATCCAAGCCTTGAACTACTACTTTGCTTTCATCGGCTGCATGTACCACGCAGTTCTTGCATTCATACAAGCGGATGTCCTTGCCTACCTTGGCATTGCCATTCTCATCTTGTGGAAGCAAGGTACGGAGGCTGCCCCAGCTGCCTAAGTCGCTCCAGCCGAACTCGGCTGGTAAGGTATAAATTTCCTTCGACTTCTCCATTACGGCATAGTCTATGCTTATCTTCTCGCAGGTTGGGAAGAGTTTGCCAACTACCTCTTTCTCCTTTTCGGTATAGAAAAAAGGTGCCATCTCATCCATGATGCTAGCAAGATTTGGCTGGAAGGTGCGGATTGCCTTGCTGATGGTATCGATGTTCCATACGAAGATTCCGGCATTCCAATAGTAATTGCCGGCATCAAGGTATTGCTCGGCTGTCTCCAGGTTTGGCTTTTCCTTGAAAGCCTCTACCTTGTAGATTTCATCTACGGATGTTGGCTCTGCTGCGGCGATATAGCCATAGCCTGTTTCCGGGCGGCTTGGCTTGATACCGATGGTAACGATGGCGTTCTTATCGGAAGTATAGCTCAAAGCCTTGCTGAGCACTCGCTGATACTCCGAGGTATTAATGACCAGGGCATCGGATGGTGTCACCACGATGTTGGCATCAGGATGCTTCTTCTGGATTTTCCAGCAGGCATAAGCAATACATGGAGCGGTATTGCGAGCCTCCGGCTCTGCTAATATGTTATCTACTGGCATGTCGGGGATTTGTTCCTTGACAATGCGAATGTATTTCTCGTTTGTCACTACCCACATGTTCTCGACAGGACAGATTGGCTTCAATCTATCTACTGTCAATTGAATGAGGGAACGGCCCACACCCATCACATCAATGAACTGCTTTGGGTAATCGGGGGTTGACATTGGCCAGAAGCGGCTGCCTACGCCGCCAGCCATGATTATGATTTGAATATCGTTGAAATTATGCATAAAGCTTTTTCTTTTAACTCTTAGTCTCCTTAAAGGAGATATTTTTTCTAAAATCATCCCGTCCTTCTTTACCATTAAAAAAGGCTTTTTTCGAAAACCTACCCGTCCTTCCTTACCGTTAAGGAAGGCTCCACCTCTCTTCTCGGTCTTCTTCAATAGTCTTTACGCCCATTCGGTTCCCCTTGTAGGGGACAGAAACCTCAGGGAAGAAGAGGAAACCGCTCCTCCTGTCGCTCTTAACCGTTTTGTTATAAGGTTGGGGGACCATCAGGGTTCTCGTCGTAAGTATTATTTAGCTGCTTTACCATCCATTTTAGGATATACAGTCTTTGGTTTCTGGACATTATAATCTACCTGCACACCTTTATGGAAATTAAAACTTGAGCAATCCGCTGTCGTATAAATCTCAGCCTTTGAATTCATTTCTATAATTTTGTTGATTAATCTTCTTGATGGATGCCCTTCTTTCATTCCTTCAGGAGGACAAGATATAATATATTCTGATGCTTTCAAACGAGATAGAATACCAGGATCTATATTTTTACGACTTCCATGATGAGGCAATTGAACTACAGAAAACGCAGATGCTTCATATCCACAACTTTCCCAATAATTTAAAGCCTCGCTTAGGGCATCCTTACCGGCATCTCCAGTAAATAAGAACTTATAGTCACCAAGTACAAATGCCAAGACTATACTAGTCTGATTAATTTCAGAAGTTTGCTCTTCATCTATCCACTCTATTGACTTTCCAGCCTCTGGTTTATAATCTTCTTCGGACAAAGAACTTGGTTGATAGCTTTTATTGTATTTCGACAAAAAAGAATCTGGCGTTTTGTCAGAGATTAAAAGATTTCTTTTATATAGAGTGTCAGAAGGTCCCAAAACCTGCAGAATACCATTCCAACAACTAAGTCCAGCTTTTGCTGTATGTATTTTAATTCCATTTTTATTTGCAAGAGACTCCAAGTCGTCAGCTGCCCCGAAAGAATCTTTTATTCTATTCACCAAGCTGTCTTTAGTTATACGTCCATCAGAAAACCATTCTTTCTTTAAACCAGCATCCTTCCAAGGACGATTATATAAGAGGTAACCTATTTTAAGTTTATCGCTTTCCAAAACAGTTTTCAATCCACTGATATGGTCTAAATCTGGATGAGTATTAAATACATAATCCACTTTTACTTTATTCTTTCCACCATTAGAATATTTATTAACCAAATAATCAACAATACGTTGACCATCATCAGCATAACCTCCATCTATAATAGCAATATGAGGATTATCTTCCTCGTCAAAAACTTCTATAACAATGGCATCACCTCCTTTGGAGGCATCACCAACTCTAAAAAAGCGAATATGATACTTATCTGATTTCATACACTAATCTTTTAATTTATTTTCTAAATAGTGATGTTGTTTAACAAATGAATATCCAAACAACAATACAAATAAAATTTCCATAAAAATCACACAACACTTGTCTGTTTGTTCATATTTGAAAATAGTAACAAACAACAACAATGTTCCCATAGAACAAATAGTTCGGTAAATATTGGTTAGCTCTAATAATATTCCAGTAAAGCCGTCAGCTTTTAAATACATAGCATATTTCTTTATATCATATTTTTCTATCCACTTGAACTTCAGGCAAATACTTTCTATTACGATAGAGCCAATTCGACTTATGGTCATCCCCAAGAAATAAGAAGCTAAAAGAAACCACCAAATTTCATTAAGGATTCCAAGAGGCATTCCATAGAAATGCAATATACCCAAGAAAACAGCTCCAGGATAAATAAAATTAAACAATTGGTAAGCAGATAATTTTTCTGACAAAGATTTTAAAAAATCATTCATATCTTTTTCTATTTAAACAAATGTATCGTAAGTATCGGTATTACCTTTACACTCAAAATCCCAAAAGTCAAAGTTTGTTAATGAGTATCAAGGTAAAAGAATACTTACTATGAAGGAATAGATGCTATAAGTACTATAATCAAAGTAAATTATAGAAATTCTTCCTTGCCTGCACAACACATATCCAACAAAATAGCCCCCACATCATTCCATTCTTTCTTTTGAAATTTAAGAAGTTGAGGATGCAAATTATCATGCGTCATTATATAATCATTAATCAATTTCAACAAAGACCCATGTAATTTTGCACATAACCAGTTGCCTGTTGAAACAGACTTAATTAAGTTCCTATCACAGTTAGGATTAAAACAAGAATAGCACATAATAACATAATTTAGATAATCTTCATCTTTATTCATTGCATCATTTTTCTTCAATCCATTTTTCAAATCATAATAGCAAAGAATTATTTCTCGATTTTCATTATTATACAGTATATCATACGCTTCTTTATTGGCTTTGCACTGACCATCCCATAATCCTAAATTGTCTATATAATTGTAAGGAATAAGATTTTCAATTTCTTGTGTTTGTACTACGTGGAAGCAAAATATTTCATTTATCACAGGATAAGTATCCCACTCGTTACGACACTTAGCATAAGTGGTATTGGGATCTATTGGTTGATTTGGATACTTCTTGTCTGAGTCAACAATGCATATAATTGGCTTATGTGCTTTTACATATTCCGATGTCACTTTTACAACACCTGAACCATTTCCTTTCTCTTTTCGACAACTCAATATTAAATTGAAATTATTTGAAGAAAGATAATTATTAGCGATATGAATGTAGAAATCACAATCTGCAGTATCCTCACCAATAAAGGGCATTGCTTGAACTTTACTTGAGTCCAAGAAATAAGAATAATGGATAGGCTTTATTTTCACCTCATTTTCTTCAATGAAATCAATAGTTGGCATTTCAACAAAAACCTTAACATAATAATGTAAGCATGACGGGATTACATATGTAGAGAATCTCTTGGACAGACGAGTATAGACATTATAACTATCATTGTCATATTGTGCCATAATTTCAGCCAACCACTCCAAAACTTCATAATCACCTCTCACTATATGATTATGCTCAATCATTGCCATTGCCAAATATTTTGCACAACGTTTGATATCATCCAATCGTGTATCCTTCTCATCAACTATCAGAGAATTTGTTAAATATATCAGCATTTTATTTTTTTAATCTTCTGGTTCAAAAAATCCAATCGGCCAATCCTTCAATCTTCCTTTATCATCAAAACCAGTTTGCTTTACTGTAGTATTTATATCTTGAACACTTTTCTCAAATATTACTACATTAACATCTTTTGAGTCAAGTTTTCCTTCTCTAATTCTGCGTCCAATACGATTAATAATAGTCTCACTATGAGTCTCCAAGATTAAGCGATGTCTATTTCTATTTATATAGTCAAGATTTTCCCCCTCCTTTTCGTTCCCAATATTTACAAAATCCACAAATGCATCAGCAAGTTTAGCTTGATATGCAGGATGTAAATGTAGCTCAGGCTGCTCCATCAAAATGTTGCCACATTCAAGAATATCATGCATTAGCGACTTTTTATTTGCCCGATAGGTATAATACCATAACTTTGTTACTATGGGTAGTATTTGAGAATATCCAAAACCAACATCAGAGATGTTAAACCTACCATGATCGGAATCTATAACAATACTTTGATGTCCTGGACTATTTTCCTTTTTTACACATACCTTTAACAATTTTTTCGTATAACGAGAATAAGACTGTAATGCAGATGATGTCAAGGAAGAAATAAATTCTGCTAAATTTCTACCATAAGCATCAATATCATCAACCTGAAGACCTTGAGTTCTATAGTATCTTAACGCTTCTGCACGAGCAGGTGCTATATAACTACATTGCGAATAAAATGAGGAGAGTTCTCTATTTATTGAGGGATATATACGAAGCACATGATAAATCGCCATCATATCATAAATTTGCAAGAATTCTGTATGTTTTAAATTCCAAGTCTTAAAAAGTTTTTTGAAAGAACTTGGTATTTGAGTCTTCTCTAACAATCGATTTAAAAAAGATAATTTATTCGGTACCCAATCCGAAAATACAAAATCTACTCTATCAGCATTCTTTACTCTATTATTTAAACGCAATAAATACTTGCGAATTTCATTTTTAAAATTATATAAATACCAATCTTCATCTTCTATGTTATTTTTTGAAGACATTACTACAGAAGGAAGCATAGTCTGCTGATGAGTATAATAAAACTCAGCCATTCCCATTCCTCCAACAAAATGATCATTAACCTTAAAAACCACTTTGTCATTTCTATGTGCTATACCAAAAGAAACAACAAGATCTTCTATTCTTATAACAACACAATTGATGTAGGTTCCTTTTGTATCATCTGCTAGAGAAATTTCTACATCAACTTCATCTAATAAAGAATCCTTAGATGCAATTTCCATTCTTCGCCAATTATAGCCATGCATTAACCAACGTAAATATGGTATATCCTTTATATGATAATAGAACTGGATTTGCTCATCTTTCAATGCATATTTATTTAATGCAGTATCATAATCACCAAAATCAACAAAAGCATCGTCAAACCAAGAAATAGAACCACGCAAAGGCTTATTAATGGATTGTGTAAACAAAGGAAAGCTTCTTAGAAAAGTACTTTTCCCAGAACTATTCGATCCTACCAGTATGGTTATTGGCTTTATATCGATATCAGTTGAATCTTTCAAACTCCTAAGATTCCTAATTCCAACAGAAGTAATCATAATATAATAATTTAGTATGTATTCGCTGAACTCCGTATAGTATATCTCATAATAAAGCTGTAGCCTTGCTCGGCGGCAACCTCGTTGCTTAACGTTGAGACAATTATATGAGGTTTAACACTCCACCAGCTAATGCCAGTAAAGGTTATACCATAATTTGACTAAATTTAAATTTCATTTTTATTGTTCATCATCTTCCTAAAACTCAGGAAGAAGAGTATTAAGTTTATCCTATTTTTCCACATTCGTGAAGTCGTTGTTTAAAGCCCTGCAGAACCATCTCTGCCCACTGCTTATGATTTTGTTTCATTACCTCCTTATCTGTTTCTGATATCTCCTGCTGCGAAATATACTGTTCCATACATTTCACTGCCATTTCCTTTATTATATCAAGCTCAGAACAAAGGACTTTATCATGAAGTAAATACTCTGTTACCTTACACTGAATATAGCCTTCAAGATAAGCTGTGCATAAATATTTGACTTCTAACATGAGAGTAAAATTGTTTTTGTTGTTTTTGACTGAGTATAGGTATTTTCGAAAACCTACCCGACCTTCCTTACCGTTAAGGAAGGCTCCACCTCTCATCTCGGTCTTCTCCCCTCAGGGAAGAAGAGGAAACCGCTCCTCCTGTCGCTCTTAACCGCTACGCTATAAGGTTGACGGACCATCAGAGGTCTCGTCAGAGAGGTTGTTCGGGATGGGACCGCCAGATTATAGTCCATTATAGTGATGTTGTCTTATCTGCTTATACATTTTCTCTTAACAAACGACACCCAATACTATGAATTTGAGTTATTATTATATTCATCATTTGTATTATTGCCATTTTTTCCAAAAGAGTTAGATGTTGTACTTCCTAATTCATCAGCCTCATCAGAGAACAACTTTATAACCCTTTTACCTTTAAGTTTATAATCTTTGAATAAGCTCTCTACTTCACCTGCCTTTTCCTCTGTCGGGGAGTTTAAATGCTTATAAAAAGTAAAGATAAAACTATTACCATCAGCGCTTTTTTCATCCTTAGTCTTAACCTCTTTAATAGAATCTTCTTGTACATGTACAACTTTTCTTTCTTTAGCCAAAGACAAGAAACGCTCCAAAGTGAACATTAATATATGCTGGTTTGTTTTTAGATTAAATTCTTTAACCAACGCAGGAAGAGGACATATCGTTTGCCCCTGCTCTATTAAATACCAATCTTTTTTGGTATCACTAGAAATGAAAAAAACAGGAACGTTGTTTTCTTTAGAAAATTCCATAACCTCATTCCATACTAAAAAATCATTGTACATATCAGGTTCACCCTTCTTCCTATCTTCAAAGCCAGGAGGTATATGCAAAGCATATCTTTTTTTGCCTTCTTCATAAATTCTATTCAACTGCTCCTCATTAAAGGGTTCACCTATATGTCCTTCAAATATATTAGCGATATCATCTTTAAGGGTAGCATCTCCGACAGAATCTCTCAACTTCTTTCGCTGCAGTTCGAAATAACGTTCTAAATCTCTTATAAGGTTATTTATACGCCTAATAAAATTATCCGTTAGAAACGGATGATTTCGTTTCTGCGAAATACTGTTCAGAAAATCCTTTAAAATATTCAATGTCTCATCATACTTCTTGACTTGTTCGAATATTACTTTATAAAGATTATCATGGTATTCTGTAGCAACTTGATAAGGTATCCATAAACGGTTCTGTTCTGCATAATATTTTACCACTCTCAACAAATCAGATTGTGTTTCTGGTGATACTCTATAAAAATCAAGCAAAACATTGGTATCCAATATCAAAACTGCCTTACCCCACACTTCATCAAGTAATTCCTTGCTCAACGAATAGTAACCGGGAAAATTACTTCTCATAATGCCAAATATTTTTGTAACCATTCATTATTAGCCATTGCCCGAGCCCAAGCAGCTTCTTTACCACCCTTAATTACAATAAGTCTATCATCTGCATCAATATATTGTAGAAGATGGTTTCTAACCTGTTCTGAAGTTGAATCAGCAACAATCGCCCAAGTTGACTCTGTTAAACGTCCCCAAATACCATAAGATCTTATAGCGGCATATAAGGTCTCATAGTCACGATGCGGAGCACGTAAGTCATAAGATATTATAAAACAATTCTGCATATTTTAAAATATTACCAATAAACATCCTTCTATCATTCTCCCAAAGTGTATTATTCTCACCATCTAACAAATGAAAGAACTCTATCAAATGATCCTTTAGCTGAGTCTGCTCATCCGTTTACACGCTTAGAACATAGATTAGAAGCAGCTACTTATACCGCCAGTCATAATAATGACTTCTATGACGTTGATTTATTCATTTGACACTTTTTAATTGTTAATCTTGCCTGCATCCATAATTCTATTGATTTACAGATAAATGCAATACATAATTATTTGCATCATCTTTGATTTTTTCAACTCTATCAATACAAGAAGTTACATTATTCTTGAAATACTCCCATCTTACCATTGGAATATAGCTAAATTCTCCATACCAAATAGTAGTATTTTTATCACACTCATTGGTCATGGGATTTTTTCTGTTAAACAAATTTTCCTTGATAATAGTAAACATCCAATCTCTATGGTAAGTTGTACAACTTGGAGTACAACAATTATTATTTGTTATCGCATAATCATAGCTTCCATTGCGGTCTGGAAGAACAACAGCAAGTATTCCATTGCGGTGGCTTTTTCGGTCGTTGCGGACCGTTTCTCTTATAGAATAAGAAATCTCCCAAGGAATCCATTGAGACTTGTCATAGCGATGGGGTTCTTTCATATTAGGAGATATTAGCACAATTGTACAAGTTGTTGGATAAATTCTATCTTTCAACTCCTCCCAAATTTGTTCGTCAGTCCAATCCGTTAAATCTTCCCCATCATGCTCACCATAATATATATGGTCGTCTAAAGACAGTAACTTTTCTATCTCATCTACATAATGACGAACCTTTGTCGGAAAATGGCCAGTTATATGCTGCACATCTGTATCAGCATATTTATAAGAAACAAATACATTATATGACATCTTGATATTTCTTTAATAATTCCTTGAATTCAAAAACATACGCATAAGTATCAGGAAGAACAATAAAATCAAGCTTTGTTCTTTCTGAAAGAACTGTCGAAGCTCCTCCGGTATTAGGTACAACTATCATATCTGACTTTGGATTAGCCTCACGAAAGCGTTTTGCCTCATCAATTATACCATCCATACCACCAATGAACACACCACAGCTAAATGGATTTTTAAACATCTCATCACGCATTACATTAACACTTGATGGAATATCGGCAACTTCAGGAGTCCATTTTAACCTATTATAGTATGACACTTCTTTTGGGGTCTTACCTCTAAACTTTTCCGACTGATATATTAGTACATGATTAGAAAAATCATCACCATAGTTCTTGGCAATTTCATATACCAATGGAGAGATTGCAGGATGACCACCAAAACATATTGGAATATGATATTCCATACATACTTTTGTGAAAGCCATGACTGCCTCACGAATAGCCGGTACATTTCCTTTGCCAAAAAACTCTCTACCCTGTATCGGTGTAGGATTAGGTATTCCTGCTGATAAAAATATCATAAGCTCACTATTTTGTAATATCTAACATCTGTACAGGAGAAATACCATTCAACCATTCTATATGATTTCTGACATCACTCCTACAATACAAACCATTGTAAAATCCTGCAACTTGCAACCCTTTAACTGAATAACTTTGAATATTTTGCATATCAAGAGAAAGAGGGATATGATACACCGGGAAAAACATACATTTTCTTGAAGGACTCTCATACCCATTTATATCACTATCCACTATCACATCAGGATAAATACTTTTTAGTTGGTCACCTAATGCTTTCTGCCTAAAAGATTGCATCTCCAATCTGTTATTCTCTAAGGTGGAAATAATACTGCTAATTATAGCTTCATCAACTTTTTCATCTTTTGTTATCTCCTTTGACAGTTCATATCGAACAGAAAATTTAGCTTCTTCATAGTTGCTAGAGTTCGGAGTCCTTATTTCCAAAATACCCATTTGCAATTTGCTACAAACTGTCAGTTCTTCCATCGTAAACTGACTCATCGGATAATTAGGTGTATTCAAAAAGACAAACACAGAAGAATCTGAAAGTTCATGGCGTAGATATTCTTGGAAATCCACACCATAATTGATACTGAAAGAATCGAGAAATGGCTTATAATGTGCTGCAACAAGTGCATCATGTAATTGATGGGCAAAAGTCAAGCTATCGCTTCTCTTATATGAAATAAACACCTTTCTGTTAGACTCCAGTAATCCAAAGAACTCCAAGATAAAACATTTCAGTTTACCCACGGCAAGCATGGAATCAACAGATATAGCATTTATGGCAGATAACTTATCAGGAATGTTAGAACGAAAATCCTCCAAATTCTTTAGAATCGGAATAATCCGTGCCTCTTTTGCAAGTTTTACCAATGAGATATTTTCATACTTCCTTGCTTTATCCTTTTCTGACTCTCCGAAATAAACGTATAATGCGCCATCAACAGTTGATGCCCCGTCATAGTTTTTCACTTCTATAGAAGAAGATGTAGCAAGCAAACTCCGTAATTCTGATACAAAAAATGGAGTTCCCAATAATATCACCGTACGCATAAGAAACTATCAATATTTAAAACGATTATCAATTGCATCTTCTATCAAATCCTCGATATGATCTTTAATATCATCATAAACATATTTGCTTGAAGAATACTGAGATTTGAAAAGTGTTACATAATTAGACAATCTATGACCATCTTCTGTAAAGATAGAATAAAAAGGATTTGATCCTTCTTCATCTTGATTACCATCTGAATCTTTTAGACGATCAATTCTTATACCAACGATACCTTTGTTGAGTTCCATCGCCTTCTCGATTTCATACTTCACCCATTTACGTTCAGATGTCTTAGCACCAACAAGCACAACCAGACAAGAACGCTTCTTCAACTGATCATTTATCCATTCTTTAATTTTTGACTCAGTTTTATATCGAACTTCCTCCCAATCATTATCCGAGAAGGTTGATGAATCTGAAACCTTACCCATGTTGCGCACTTGCGAGGCTCTCCAAGAGTCTCTACTATAATGAAAACTAAAAAATACTTGACGTTTTGCCATAATTATCTTATTTTAGAGAATTTATCTTCAGCTCTTTACTGATCACTTTTCCCATTACCTTCTCTATATCGAAGAAAGTCATGGGGTCGTTATAGTCAATCTCCGAAATGGTGTTGTCCATATCATTAACGGCATAGCCTATCCATTCAATGGAGTCTTCAAGGTCTTTCATATTGATTCGAGAATAGGTTTCCTCGAAACGGTCGAGAAAGAAGGATACCACATTAGGATTCTTCTTTAAGTACTGATGAAAGGTCTTGCAGACCTTAGCTTGCCCTTTATAGTTGAGACAACGAATATCTTCAAACATCGGCATAGCACAGGAATAGGACTTTACTAAAGAAACCTTTCCCCCATCTTCTTGCGAATCTCCTTTGCCTCTGGTATCGTATCGTCATAAATGTCTTGAAACTCCTCTGGGAGCATCGAGAGCATTCGCTCTAAAAATTCTTTATCAGCCAAAAGACCCTTACTTATATAAATCCACGTTGATATCAAATGGTGAATCAAAGTCCTTCAGCATTTCGTGCTTCGTATCCTTTTCTGAAAGATTGGCATGTTCTGTAGGAATCTTCCAATCAATACCAAGGCTATCATCGAGAATGCTGATGCCACCATCGGCTTCTGGATGATAGAAGTTATCACACTTGTACTGGAAGACGGCGGTCTCGGAGAGGACGGCGAAGCCGTGGGCAAAGCCCTTCGGAATGAAGAACTGACGATGATTGTCTTCTGTCAGTTCTACAGCTACATGCTTACCATAGGTTGGTGATCCTTTACGAATATCTACTGCTACATCAAGTACTCTACCCTTTACGCAGCGTACCAGTTTGCTTTGTGTATATGGTGGGCGCTGGAAGTGCAGACCTCGCATCACACCATAGCTGCTCATAGACTCGTTGTCTTGGCAGAAGTGAACACTGTGTCCCA
>ERZ1035025.632-NODE-632-length-22042-cov-21.564106_pt1 | contig 22042 bp, 22 predicted proteins | sample MGYA00520619_ERZ1035025 | MGnify/ENA primary metagenome ERZ1035025 (study PRJEB33766, sample SAMN09781742) | gut metagenome | biome: gut microbiome | host: Homo sapiens | place: Madagascar | study: EMG produced TPA metagenomics assembly of the PRJNA485056 data...
CAGAATTATGTGGACACTACACATTCTCTAATGATGATGTAGCAAAAGAAATTGACAAATTATATGAGAACCTTGCAGCACTCAAGATCGATGGACAGCGTTTTGTCATTGAAAAATTAAAAGAAGAAATGGAAAAACACGTAAGATGCTTCAACATGGAAGGTCTTACAACAAAGATCATGAATGCAGAAGACTAATTAACAAGTTAAAGCATAAAAGAATAAAACATCAGAGCAGGAGAATCATATGAGGAGTTATGAAATCAGAATCATATAAAGATTTCAGGGAGGGAAAATTCATATGGTAAAAGGAAGAATGCTGACCGTTATTAAATATCTGGAGAAACACAGAGAGACTGGATATCGGCAGATTGCAGAGGCGATTGATGAGACAATGAGAGTGATTCGTTATGATATAGACAAGATCAATGACGAGCTGTCTCTGCAGAAACTTCCATTGATAGAAAAATTGCCAAAAGGGAAACTGAAAGTACCAGAAGATCTCGATTTATCCATATTTCTTGAGGACAATGAATTTGTTTTCTCATCAAAAGAACGAATCAAGATTCTCCGCCTGATCATTTTATTTGATACAGCAAGTCTGAATATCAAAAAATTAAGTAAAATCTTACAGGTTTCCAGAAGATCAATACAAAATGATCTCGACGAAATACAAAAAGAATTAGAAGAAAATGACATTTATCTTGAATATAAAAATGGATTTTATCTTGTAGAGAAATCAGATAAATCTTACGAAGTAAGAAACCGGGAGATCAGAAGTCATATTAAAACATTATACAAAACACGCTTAACAACTACATACGAAGCATACATAAAGAATCTGATCTATAAAGTATTTTTACCGGTGGATTTAAATGAATTGTTTTTATGGATTGACGGGTTACTGAAGAAAACTGGGTGGATCTTCAGTGACCAGTCATTTCGTTGGTATGTTGCCAATATCTGCACTTTCACATGGTATATGATTAAAGACAAAAAGCTGCCGGAACAAGAATGGGGTAAAACCGGCGAAATAGGAGATAGTCTCAAGGATTATGAAAAGTGTATCGGAAAGGTCCTTGATCAGAAACAAAGTGAGATACTGGCAGGTTTTGAAAAATATACAAATAAGTACGTCCATCTTGAAGTTACAGACAATCTGATGAACATCGCAGATCTTGCATCTATGCTGATTCAGAAAATGCAGGAATGTTTAAGGATTGAATTTGACCAGGATGGAATTTTGATGAAAGGTCTGTTAAATCATCTTGGGCCGATGATTGACAGGATCAAGGGAAACGTACAGTTACATGATGATGTAAGTCAGTTTATTCCAGACAAATACCAATATGTTTATGTCGCATTAAAAGAAATATTGGTAAAAGACTCACTGCTTGCACATCTTACTGAGAATGAAGAGATTTATCTTGCGATTTATTTTATTGGCAGTTTAAGAAGAATGCAGAAGAATTCTTATATGAATGTGCTGTTGATCTGTGGGTACGGTTATGGAACAACAGCAGTCGTAAAAGATGCATTATTAAACAGCTATCAGGTATTTGTGAAGAAATCAATATCCGCATATCAGGTGAAACAGTTTACACAGTGGGCAGATGTAGACGTGGTCATCTCAACCGTGGATGTAGATCTTCCAATAGATAAACCATTTGCCAAGGTAAATGTCATTTTTAATCATGATGATTATATCAAACTGGATCTTTTGGGACTACAAAAGAGAAATGTTTTGACAAACTATTTTGCGATTGAGAGAAGACTTGATTTTTTAAGTGATGAAGATAAGCATAAAGTTATGGCAGTCATCAAAGAAGAACTTGGATATAAGGAAGTCAGGACGCCAAAGAAATTTAAGACGTTAAGTGATCTTCTTGGGGTAAATGATATCCAGTGTATAAAGAATGTTGATGACTGGAGAGATGCAGTCAGACAGTCAACCGATATCTTAAAACGCCACGGAAATGATGGAGAAAGATATGGTAAAAATGTCATCGAAGGAATTGAAGTTCGAGGATTTTATTCCGTTACCGATCAAGTATTTGCATTGCTTCATGGCAGTGAAAATGCCGGAATCGAAGTCAGCTGTATGAGTCTGCTGATCAGCGAAGAACCAGTCAGATTTGGAGAAAAAGAAGTAAATATTATTTTTTGTCTTGCTAGCAGAGACAAGAAAGAACATATTCCAGTCGTGACAAGACTGATGCGAATGATCAGTACGACAGATTTTATCAAACGCTTAAAGAAATGCACAACGCCAGATGATGCAATGAGTGTTATCAAAGATTGTGAAAAAGAAGTAGAGCAACGATTGGCAGAAGCGGATCGTTAAAATCTGGCACTATTAAAATTAAAAAAACTGGCTATTTCAAAAATACCAAACTTTCGGTAAATTATAACACAATAAAGGAACGCAGCGTACTTGAAAAACTATATGTGATATAACAACCAGAAAGTGAGGAGAATAAAATGAAAGAAAATAAAGTACAGTTTATTGCAGTGACAGCAATGGCAGTTGCATTAACATATGTGTTTACAGCATTTGTTAACGTAAGATTGCCGATTGCAGCGAATGGAGGGCTGATTCATTTAGGAAATGTGCCTCTATTTATTATGGCAATTTTATTTGGCAAGAAGACCGGAGCAATCGCTGGTGGAGTTGGAATGGGATTATTTGACCTGTTATCCGGATGGACAGCATGGGCACCATTTACATTTATTATCGTAGGTATTATGGGATATGTTGTCGGAGCAATGACAGAGAAACATGACCAGTATGGATGGAAAGTAGCGGCGATCTTCGCAGCATTTGTAATTAAGATCGTTGGATATTATATCGCAGAGATCATCCTTTATGGAAACTTTGTTGCACCGATTACTTCTGTACCTGGAAATGTCGTACAGATCGCAGTAGCAGCAGTTGTTGTACTGATCGTGATCGAACCGATTGAAATTGCTGTTAAGAAGATTGGAATCACACAGTTCGCATAAGATAAAAAATAAAAAGAAAGTGAGCGACGAATATGAGCAAAGATAAGATCATGACACCAGGACCTGTTCAGGTACCTGAAAATGTAAGACTGGCAAGGAGTATTTCTACAACGAATGCAGACTTAGATCCACAGTTTTATGATGAATACAAAGAAACCTGTGAATTGATCAGTAAATTACTTCATACAAACAATGAGACACTGATCTTAAGCGGGGAAGGAATTCTTGGATTAGAAGCAGCATGTGCCTCTATGACAGAACCAGGAGACAGAGTCTTAGTTCTTGATAATGGAATCTATGGAGCCGGATTTGCAGATTTTGTATCAATGTATGGTGGAACACCTGTCATGTATACAAAAGACTACAAGAATGCATTTGATGTGGATGAATTAGATGCATTCTTGAAAGAAGATCATGATTTTAAATATGCAACCGTTGTTCATTGTGATACACCAAGTGGAATGCTAAATGATATTCATAAGATCTGCCCATTATTAAAATCCTATGGAATCATGACAGTTGCAGATTCTGTTTCTGGAATGTTTGGAAATGAAGTTGATGTTGATAAAGCACAGATCGATCTCTTATGTGGAGGATCACAAAAAGCTGTTTCAGCACCTCCGGGACTTACATTTGTAACGATCAGTGATGAAGCTAAAGCAGCGATGGAAAACAGAAAAACACCGATTGCATCTTTTTATTGTAATCTGACAATCTTCAAAGATTATTATAAAAATCTATGGTTCCCATATACAATGCCGATCAGTGATATTTATGGATTAAGAGCAGCGATCGATAACATTGCAGAGGACAAAAATCTGATCGAGCGTCATGCAAGAATCGCAAATGCAACGAGAAACGCATTGAAAGAATTCGGAATCAAACTGCATTTGGAAAGTGGATTTTCAGATACAGTTACTGTATTTGATGTACCGGATGGAATGAGTGCGGATGATATTCTTACAAGAATGAGAGAAGAACACGGCATTATGTTAGCCGGGTCATTTGGCGAACTGGCAGGCAAAGTTATCCGTATTGGTCATATGGGTGCAAGTGCTAACGTTGGAGATATGCTGGAAGTTATGGCCGGACTTGAAGAAACATTACGTTATTTTGGATGGAAATCTGACAAATGGTTATTAAATAGTTTTTATAATAACTTATAAATTAAAAACATCAAAGTATTGATTGCACAAAGAGTATTTGGGTTACAATGTACAGTTTATCCCGGATACTCTTTTTTGATGAAATACATAACAAACACAGCTAAATCTGTTATACTAAAAAGAGCAAAATTAAAGGAGATTTTGGATGAAGCGTGTCAAAAAAATATCTTTGATCCTGACATGTCTGATTTTTATACTATCCATGACTGGATGTGGAAAGAAAAAAGAAGAAACTACCAGTGTAAGAAAAGCCGGAGTTATGACTCCAAAAGCACCAGGTAAGGAAGTGCTGGATTATGGGGAGGCTGTGGTTGATATATCGAATGTAGCACAAGGATATGTAGCGCTTCGATATACTGGAAGTGCTAAGAAGATCAGTGTAGAGATCATTGGAAAGAAGGATAAGACATATAAATATTTCGTCAATAAAACAGACGAACCAGTTTTTTTCCCATTAACTTGTGGAAATGGAACATATCAGATCGCTGTATATGAAAATATCCAAGGCGATGAATATAGTGTTTTGATGATGGATAGTTTTAATGTGAAGTTAAAGAATAAATTTCTTCCATTTCTATATCCAAACCAATATGTAGAATTTTCAAACAAAACACAGGCAGTAAAAAAGGCAAAAGAATTGGCCAAAGGTGCCAAGGATGATATTTCCATTGTGAAAGTTATCTATCACTATGTGGTAAAAAATGTAAAATATGATAACAATAAGGCAAAGAATGTACAAAAAGGTTATCTGCCATCGGTCGATGAGACTTTAAAGACCAAGAAGGGCATTTGCTTTGATTACGCAGCCCTGATGACAGCGATGTTAAGATCCCAGGGAATTCCGACAAAGCTTGAGATCGGGTATTCGGGGAGTGTATATCACGCCTGGATCAGTACGTGGCTGAATGAAAAAGGATGGGTTGATAATATCATCAAATTTAATGGAAAGAGCTGGGAACTGATGGATCCTACGTTTGCAGCGAACAATGATAATAAAGAAGATGTAAAAGACTATGTTGGAGATGGAGATCATTACGCACTCCAGTATAGTTATTAAGAAGGGACAGATAAGAAGGGATAATATGAAGAAGAAACTTAGCAACGAAGAGCTGATCACATTTTGCAGCCAGATGGCTCTGATCCTTAAATCAGGGATATCTTCATTGGAAGGAATCTATATTATGGAAGAAGGAGATATCGCTGGAGATGGGAAAGAAATATTAGAAGAGATCAGAAAAGAACTTGAGATGTGTGGAATGCTGTATCCAGCGATGAAGAAATCCGGGGTATTTCCAGAGTACGCATTACATATGACAGAGATCGGGGAGCAGACAGGAAGACTTGATGAGACGATGGAAGCACTTGCTGCGTATTATCAGAGAGAAGAAGAGATATTAGAAGAAGTCAAAAATGCAGTTACTTATCCGGTTGCAATGCTTGGGATGATGCTTGTGATCATTGTCGTACTTTTTGTAAAAGTTATGCCGGTTTTTGAACAGGTATATTTACAGCTTGGACAGGAGATGACAGGTGTTGCACGTAATATCTTAAATATTGGGAACTGGATGCGCCAGTCAGCAGTTGTTTTATCAGTGATCGCAGTGATCGTGCTCATTTTTGCAGCAGCAGTTGTATTTTCAGAAAAATTTAGAAATAAAGTAATGAAAAAAGCCGGAACGATCGGATTTATGAAAAAAATAGCATGGAAACGTGCGAGAACAAGATTTGCAAGTGGAATGGCAATGTCCTTAAAAAGTGGGCTTGACATGGATGAGAGTCTGAAACTGGCAGGAAGATTAGTTGATTACGAACCATTAAATGAACAGATCACAAAATGCCAGGAAAAGATGGAAATGGGAAAATCATTTCCAAAAGCACTCAAAGAAGCACATATTTTTGGAGGAATGCAGGAACGACTGATGGTGATCGGATATGAGACAGGTGCAACAGACGAGGTTATGGAGCAGGCAGCAGACCTGTATCAAAAAGAATTGCAGGATCAGATTCAGAAGATGATCGCAATATTGGAGCCAACACTTGTTGGAATCTTATGCGTGATCGTTGGAGTGATCTTATTGTCTGTGATGCTGCCGCTTGTTGGAATTATGGCAGGTATCGGATAAGGAGGATGAACTTGAAGAATCGTTTTCAAAAACAGCGAAAAATAAAAAGTAAGATGAACTTCTGGCTGCCAATCGTAATCTGTCTGATCATGGCAGGTTTGTTATGGGGCAGCAGCAGCCGTATTTTCAGTGAAACGAAAAAAAGACAGCAGGAAAGTACCAAAAATGCGATTATAAAAGGTGCCGTTCAGTGTTATGCAGTAGAAGGACGATACCCTGAGAGCTTATCCTATCTGGAACAACATTATGGAGTCAGTTATGATAAAGATAAGTTTGTTGTATCCTATGAGATCATTGGATCAAACAGGATGCCGCAAGTCAGTGTGATCCCATTGAATGAGAGGTGAAATGTGTGGAAAAACAAAGGCATATGGTAGATAAGATGTTTCTTGTCATTTTGTTTGCAACATTTGCAATCTGCGCATTCAGTCTGATCATGGTTGGGGCGAATGTATATAGCAGTACATCAGGGGCAATGAATGAAAACTATGAGAAACGAATTGATGTTTCTTATGTGACAGAAAAGATAAAACAATGGGATGAAAAAGACAGTATATCCATTGGAACATTCCATGGCAGGACGGCATTGATTCATACAGAAATGGTTCATGACAAGAAATACCTGACTTATATTTATCAGGGAAAAGATGCATTAAGAGAATTGACGGTCAGAGAAGGGTTAAATACAGAAAAGATGTATGGAGAAAAGATCGTATCTGCAAAAGGATTTGAGATAAAAGAGCAGGACCAGTCATACGATATAAAGATTACAGGTGACAATGGAAAACAATATAGGACCTGTGTATATAAACATAGCAAAAATTAGGAGGAAATTATGAGACAAAAGAGAAATGGAAGCCATTTGATCTTAATAGAATTGATGTTTGTTTTGTTTTTCTTTGCGATTTGCGGGGCGATTCTGCTTCAGGTATTTGTAAAGTCTCATAATATCAGTGTAAAGGCAAAAGAATTGACCGAGACGAAAAATTATGTGACACAGGGAGCAGAATTATTTGAGGCAGGGTATTCAAAAGCAAATGAATATAAAGAATATTTCCCTTATATAAAGGAGAATGATGAAGGCTACCAGATATCTTTTGATAAAAACTTTCATATGACAAAGGAAGGAAAAGCAGTTTATCAGATGACGATCAGACTGGAAAATGGAAAAACAGATACAAAAGGAGAGATCATCATGAACAAAAATAAAAAACAGCTTTATCATCTGGAACTTATAAGACATTTGCCAGGAGGAAAAAACAATGAAAAATCATAGCATGCCATTTTTGGGAATTGGCGCCGCTTCGATCGTATTGGTAATGGCAATTGTCAGCTTATCAGTTTTTGCAACATTGACACTTTCAAGTGCAAATGGAGATTACATATTAAGTAAAAAGAATCTGGAGAGGACAACGCATTACTATCAGGCATCGAATGAGGCAAATAAAACATTAGGCCAGATCGATCAGCAGTTATGGAAGGTTTATTATAAGTCAAAAAATAAAAAAGACTATATCAAAAAAGTGTCAAAAACATTTTCGAAGTTTGAGGATATCACATATAATAAGAAGAAACAAACGGCACAATTTCAAAAAAACATTACGGACAAGCAGCAGATCAATGTAAAGATCAAAATCTGCTATCCTAAAAGATCAAAGGATAACTGCTATAAGATCTTATGTTTTAAAAATGAAGCTGTTGGAGAATGGAAGATGGATCAATCACTTCCGGTATATCAAACAAAATGATCAAAGGGGAAAAGATGAATATAGAAGAATTTTTAACATTGGCAACAAAAGAAGAAGCGTCGGATCTGTTTATCGTTGCCGGATTACCACTTACGATGAAGACAAATGGTGTAATGCATCGGATCGGGGAAGAACGAATGATGCCACAGGATACAGAAGTTATGATCCGCGAGATTTATAAGATGGCATCTGACAGAAATATTGATAAATTAATCAGAACAGGAGATGATGATTTTTCATTTGCGATTCCGGGATTATCAAGATTTCGTGTCAGCGCATATAAGCAAAGAGGTTCACTCGCAGCAGTGATCCGTGTGATCGCATTTAGGTTACCTGATTATAATCAGCTTGGAATTCCCGAGCAGGTAATGAAATTAAGTGAATTAAATAAAGGATTAGTTCTTGTAACCGGACCAGCAGGAAGTGGTAAATCAACAACGCTGGCTTGTATGGTAGAAGAGATCAATGAGACAAAAGAAGACCATATCATTACATTGGAGGACCCATTGGAGTTCTTGCATCAGCATAAGAAGAGCATTGTAAGCCAGAGGGAAGTAAATATGGATACGATCAATTATGTTACTTCCTTAAGGGCAGCATTAAGACAGAGTCCGGATGTTATCCTGCTGGGTGAAATGAGAGATTATGAAACGATACAGGTTGTTATGACTGCAGCAGAAACAGGACATCTGGTATTTTCAACATTGCATACGATCGGTGCAGCCAATACGATCGAACGTATCATTGATGTGTTTCCGCCAAATCAGCAAAGACAGATCACGATTCAGCTTGCATCTGTTCTGCAGGCAGTTGTCTCACAGCAGCTTGTCCCAAGTGTAGATGGTACACTGATACCTGTATTTGAGATCATGGAGGTAACACCGGCTATCAGAAATATGATTCGTGAGAATAAAGTACATCAGATTGATGGACTTATTTATTCTTCAACAGGTACTGGAATGATGTCGATGGATCAGTCATTGATGCGTGCGTACAAGGAGGGAAAGATCAGCAGGGAAACGGCGATTTTGTATGCATCAAATCAGGAAATTCTCGCCAAAAGAATTCATTAGAAATCGGGAAAAAGTTCCTGAAATTTATTGACAAAAAAAGTCGTATATTGTACGATAAAAATGTGTAATAAGGTCGATATTTCTATTATGGGGATTGGGAAATATTGAGAGTGAACACAAAGAGTATAATAAATAATTTAAGAAGGGGCGATAACTTATGAAGAAGAAAGTTTTAGTCGGACTCACGTCCGTCGTTCTTGCAGTAGTACTTGTTTTTGGTGGCGTTACATTTTATAACAACCGCCAGCAGGAGAAGTTTGACAAGCAGATGGCTTCATTTGAAAGTGTTGATACAATGAAGCATCCAAAGGAAACAACTGTCAAGATCAATGGAGTGGAAGTGCCACTGAGCAGTTCACCAAAAGTAACGACAAAGAAAACAACCAAGAAGAGTACAAAGGTTAAGACTCTTAAGAAGAAAGCAAGCAAGAGTAAAGTTGTTACAACCAAGAAGACAAAGACAACAAAGAAAACAACACAGAGCAGTTCTCAGCGTAAAGTAGTTGACACAAAAGTTGTCACAACAACAAAGGACTATGATAAGAAAGGTTCTAAGAAGAGAACAGTTAAGACAACGATTGTAACAACAGTCAAGACAACAACAGTGAAACTGGAATCAGGTCCTATAGGAACAACTGTAAGAACACTGGGATCACAGGCAGATAAGAAGATTCTGGATGCATTTGAGTCATTACAGTTTAAACTGGTGATCAATAAGAATGCAGAACATACAGGATTATTCAGTGTTAAGAGTCATAAGATTGAGATTCAGACAGCAAAATCTTATGTACTGCTGCATGAACTTGGACATTTTGCAAACTTTATTGCAGGAGACAAAGTCAGCACAGATGAATGGAAGAGTATTTATAACTCTGAGAAGTCAAAATATACTGGATACAATAAGGATTATGTAACGAAGACAGCATCCGAATATTTTGCAGAATCTTACAGAGATTACAAAGAAGACCCATCCGCATTGAAATCAAAACGACCAAAAACTTATAAATTTGTGAAGAAGACGATTGATGATATTTCAGATAGTGATGTACAGAACATTAGAGATACATACGCAGAATACTGGGGATTATAAAAGGTAGATCTTAGGGAGTACTTTAATTTAAGAAGTACTCCTTTTCTTTAAGCTGAAAAATAAATAATGAAAGGATGAATACAATGTTAAAGATCAAGGAGTATGTCAAAGCAGAAAGCCTTGAGCAAGCCTATGAGTTGAATCAGAAAAAGACAAACTGTGTTATTGGCGGCATGCTGTGGCTTAAGATGATCACAAAGAATGTACAAAAAGCAATTGATCTGTCGGGACTTGGTCTTGACCAGATTGAAGAAAACGATGAAGAGTTTTCCATTGGAGCAATGGTAACCTTAAGACAAATAGAACTCCATGAAGGATTAAATCAATGGAGTCAGGGAGCAGTGAAAGAAAGTGTGACACATATTGTCGGGGTACAGTTCCGTAACCTTGCAACAGTAGGTGGAAGTATCTTTGGAAAATTTGGTTTCTCTGATGTGCTAAGCTGTTTCCTTGCATTTGACAGTTATGTGGAATTATACCATGAAGGAATCATTTCATTAGAGCAGTTTGCAGCGAATAAATATCCAAATGATATCTTAGTAAGACTGATCGTTAAGAAACATCCACAGGAAAGTGTTTATCTTTCTCATCGAAATACAAAGACAGATTTTCCAGTCCTTACATGCGCCATTTCATTGGGGGCGGAAGATGCCTATGCAGTTGTGGGAGCAAGACCATCAAGAGCAGTCAGAGTAAGATTATCTGACGGATGGAAAGATATGCTCAAAGAAGATGAGGGCAGAAGAAATCTTGCAAAAGAAGTGACAGAACAGATGAATTTTGGAAGTAACATGCGAGGAAGTGCTGATTACAGAAGACATTTATCACAAGTTCTTGTAAGAAGAGGATTGGAACAGTTAGAAGAAAGGAGAGAAGCTTAGTCATGGATATTACATTTACACTCAATGGAAAGAAAATAAACAGACAGATTGATGCGGACACTCTCCTTATTGATCTTGTCAGAGATCTTGGATGTTACAGTGTGAAACGTGGCTGTGAAACATCAAACTGTGGATTATGTACTGTATTTATGGATGATCAGCCAATTTTATCTTGTTCAATTCTTGCAGCAAGGGTCGATGGACATAAGATTGACACATTAGAAGGATTACAGGAAGAAGCAGCTGAGTTTGGTGCATTTATCGCCAATCAGGGAGCAGAGCAGTGTGGATTCTGTAATCCTGGAATGGTCATGAATGCGATCGCATTATTCAGAGAGATTCCAGATCCAACGGAAGAAGAGATCAAAGAATATCTGGCAGGAAACCTATGCAGATGTTCAGGATATGAAGGGCAGCTTAGAGGAATCTTAAACTTTTTAGAATACAAGAAAAATAAAAATGGAGGTGCCGAATGAAAGTAGTAAATCAGCCAGTTATGAAAAAAGACGCAATGGCACTTGTGACAGGAAAACCTGTATTTACAAATGATAAGGCACCAAAAGATTGTCTGATCGTGAAATTGTTAAGAAGTCCTTATGCCAACGCAATGATCAAATCGATCAATACCAAATTTGCCATGAAAGTGCCGGGAGTCGAGGCAATCTATACATGGGAAGATGTACCACAGGAACGCTTTACAATGGCAGGACAGACGTATCCAGAGTTAAGCCCATATGACAGACAGATTTTAGACCAGCATGTCCGTTATGTCGGAGATCCAGTTGCGATCGTTGCCGGTGAAAATGAGAAATGTGTTGATCAGGCGCTTAAAATGTTACGTGTGGAGTATGACGTATTACCTGCGAACTTAGATCCACGCAAGGCAATGGATAAAGATACACCATTAGTTCATCCAGAAGATAACTGGAAAGCACTGTGTAATATTGGTGCAGATAATATGAAAAATTTGTGTGCGACAGAAGAGACACATGAGGGAGATGTCGATGCTGTATTGGCTGACTGTGATGTGGTTGTAGAACACACATACCATACAAAAGCAAACCAGCAGGCGATGATGGAGACATTTAGAACTTATTGCTTTATCGATGAATATGGAAGACTAAATGTCGTAAGTTCCACACAGATCGTATTCCATGTACGAAGAATTTTATCGAATGCATTATGTATTCCAAAATCAAAGATTCGTGTATCCAAACCAAGAATCGGTGGTGGATTTGGTGCGAAACAAAGTTCCATCTCTGAAGTGTATCCAGCATTTGTCACATGGATGACAAAGAAACCATCCAAGATCATTTTTTCAAGAGAGGAATCTCAGACTGCATCCTCTCCACGTCATGAGATGGAAGTAACCGTTCGTGTCGGGGCAAATAAAAATGGAAAGATTCGTGCGATTGATGTGTATACATTATCTAACACAGGAGCTTATGGAGAACATGGACCAACAACAGTAGGATTATCTGGTCATAAATCCATTCCATTATACAGAGACTTAGAAGCACACCGCTTTGCATATGATGTTGTGTATACAAACCGTATGTCAGCAGGTGCATACCGTGGATATGGTGCGACACAGGGTGTTTTTGCACTGGAATCTGCAGTCAGTGAACTGGCAGCGAAGATTGGCATGGACCCAACAAAGATCCGCGAGATGAACATGGTCCGTGAAGGTGATGTTATGCCGGCATATTACGGAGAGACAGCAAACAGCTGTGCTTTAGACCGCTGTCTTGCACGTGCGAAAGAAATGATCAAATGGGATGAGAAATATCCTTGTAAGGATATGGGAAATGGAAAAGTGCGAAGCGTTGGAATGTCTCTGGCAATGCAGGGATCAGGTATTTCAGGCGTTGACGTAGGATCTGCAACGATCAAATTAAATGATGATGGGCTGTATACACTTTCCATTGCGGCAGCAGATATGGGAACTGGATGCGATACTATTCTGGCCCAGATGGCGGCAGAATGTCTGCAATGTCCGGTAGATAATATCATGGTCAGTGGAGCAGATACGGATACATCACCATATGATTCAGGATCTTATGCATCAAGTTCTACTTATGTCACAGGAAAAGCTGTTGAACGTGCCTGTGAGAAATTAAAAGGACATATTTTAAATAAAGCAGCAGAGATGATGGAGATTTCATCAACAGAGAATCTGGAATTCGATGGAAAGATGGTTACAGATCCAGAGAGTGGAAAACAGATTTCACTAGTTGATATTGCAACTGCATCCATGTGTTTCAATAATGAGACATTCCAGGTAACAGAGACAAACAGTTCTCCGGTATCACCACCGCCATTTATGGTAGGAATGGTCGAGATCGAGCTTGATAAAGAGACAGGACATATCGAGATCTTAGATTACGTTGCAGTGGTCGATTGTGGAACTCCAGTCAATCCGAATCTTGCAAGAGTGCAGGTAGAAGGCGGACTTGGACAGGGAATCGGAATGGCATTATATGAAGGTGTTGATTACACACCAAATGGATATGTAAAACAAAATTCCTTTATGCAGTATAAAGTTCCAGCACGAGTGGACGTAGGAAAACTTCGAGTAGAATTTGAAAGCAGCTATGAACCAACAGGACCATTTGGAGCAAAATCCATCGGAGAGATCGTTATCAACACGCCATCTCCAGCATTAGCCCATGCAGTATTTAATGCGACAGGATTATGGATTCGTGAATTGCCGATCACAAGTGAAAAGATCGCTATGGGATTATTGGAGAAAGAATCATAAAAATATGGATAAGAAGACAGCAGTAATTTATCTGGCTTCTGGAAACAGCAAGCGTTTTGGTCAGGAAAATAAATTATTGGAGATGATCGAAACCAAGCCAATGTATCGTTATGGGTTGGATCGGCTGGTCGACATATGCAAAGGAAAAGAACAATTTGAAGTTATTGTTGTCACGCAGCATCAGGAAATTCTAAAACAGATTCAAGATGATCCACTGACAACAGTATTTTGTCCAGAAAGTAAATATGGAATTTCATGGTCGATCAAAGCAGGGATCAAAGCAGCAAAAGATGCAGATTTTTATGCATTTTTTGTAGCAGACCAGCCGGAGATGAAAAGAGAGACAATCGAAGGATTTCTCTCTTTTATGGCAGATGGAGATTGTGAACTTGGATGTGTCAGGACAGAAGAGAATCTTGGGAATCCAGTATGGTTTTCAAAGAAATATAGAAGAGAATTATTATCACTGCAAGAAGATCAAGGTGGCAAAAAAATCCTGAAAAAACATATAGAAAATGCCAGATTTTTCAAAGTACTGGAAGAATCTGAACTTTGCGATATAGATTATCCAAAAGAAATGCAAGCAATGCTTGCAAAGCGAAGCAAAAGTAGTTAAAATATTATTTAAAATACAAAAGAGCGTGGAGGCCAAGTGATGGAATTATTAAAAGAGAGAATTCGAAAAGATGGAGTTGTAAAAGAAGGAAATGTCCTGAAAGTAGACCGCTTTTTGAATCATCAGATGGATGTAAAATTATTCCGTGAGATCGGTAAAGAATTTAAAAGACGTTTTGAGGGAGAAGATATCAACAAGATCCTTACAATTGAAGCATCAGGAATCGGAATTGCCTGCATCGCAGCAGAGATCTTTGATGTACCAGTTGTATTTGCAAAGAAAACACAGACAAAAAACATCGCAGGAGATGTATACACAACAAAAGTAGAATCATTTACACACGGAAGAGTGTATGACATTATCGTATCTAAAGAATTTTTAGGAGAAGGAGACAGAGTCTTACTGATCGATGATTTCCTTGCTAACGGTAAAGCCTTAGAAGGATTGGCTAAATTAGTGAAAGATTCCGGAGCAGAACTGATCGGAGCCGGAGTTGTCATTGAAAAAGGATTCCAGCCAGGTGGAGACTTCTTAAGAAAACAAACACATTTAGAGTCTCTTGCAATCGTAGATGTTATGGATGAGAAAACAGGAGAGATCACATTCCGTGAATAATTTCTTTAGTATAAGAGAAAGAATATATTACAGAGAGTCGTAGCTATACGGCTCTTTGTTTCATTTCACAGAAAATAATATAAGGATACAAGTTCACTGAAAATATCAAAAATAAAAATTTAAGAGGAAAACAGATGAAACTACCAGATTCACCACTCTTTGCAGGAGTCGAAGCACACGACCTAAACTCTATGATGAGCTGTCTCTCTGCAAAAGAAAGAAATTATAAAAAAAACGAATTCATATTTCATACAGGAGATTCTATCAGTCAGATTGGGATGGTTCTGGAAGGAACTGTTCATATGATGAAAGAAGACGTATGGGGAAATGTCATGATCCTTGGAGAAGCAGGACCAGGGGATTTATTTGGGGAAGTTTATGCCTGCGCCGGAGTTGAACATCTGGAAGTCAGCGTTGTCGCCAAAACAGATACCAAAGTGTTGTTTTTAGATATCCAGAAAGTTTTAACCGTCTGCTCAAATGGCTGTGAATTTCACTCAAAGATCATCAGAAATCTTTTATCATCCATTGCAACAAGGACATTGGCAATGACAAGAAAAGTAGAGCATATGTCACAGAGATCGTTGAGAGATAAGGTATTATCATATCTGTCATCAGAAGCTGTGAGGGCTGGGAGTAATGAATTTACAATATCATTTAACCGGCAGCAGCTGGCAGAGTATCTGTCTGTCGATAGAAGTGCATTGTCGGCAGAACTTGGGAAGATGCGAGATGAAGGAATTTTAGAGTTTCGAAAAAACCAGTTTAAATTGAAATTGTAGTTTGATAAACTGCAGTTTTTACATTACAAATTTTAATTTGTAAAAGAGAAGTGTATTGAGTATAAATAGAACTATAAATATAGATTGGGGTCCGAAAAACGAATTCCATTGACGGCATTTTGGTCGGTTGTTTGAATCCGCGTAGCGGATGAGTTACCGAAGGAAAATTCGCGAATCAGCGACCAGTCAAAATGCCGTCAATGGAATTCGTTTTTCGTACTCCTATTTATATTTCTATGTCTATTGATACACAAAGACTACTGTTTTTTAATTTAAGCCTGAGCTTTTGCCCACTCAGCAAACTTAGCACTTTCAGCCTGAGCTTCATCCATGCTGGAAGCTTTCACTCCATAGTAGAATTTGATCTTAGGTTCTGTTCCGGATGGACGAACGCATACCCATGCTCCACCTTCAAGTTCATAGTAAAGAACATTAGAAGCAGGAAGTCCTGTAGGTTCTACTTTACCAGTTTCAACATCAAGGATTGTGTCATTGCTGTAATCGCGGATCTTAACGACTTTATATCCAGCGATATCTTTTAATGGATTCTCTCTTAAATTAGCAAGCATAGCTTTCATCTTATCCATACCTTCTAATCCTGGGAAGTCCATAGCTGTGATGCTGTCTACACAGTATCCATATTTTTCATACATGTCGATCATAACATCCCATAATGTTTTACCTTTTGTTGCATAGTAAGCAGCAGCTTCACAAAGAGCAACAGTTGCAGAAACAGCATCTTTGTCTCTTGCATATGTACCAATCAGACATCCGTAGCTTTCTTCTAATCCAAACAGATATGTACCTTTACCGCTCTGTTCGAAACCAAGAATTTCTTTACCAATCCATTTGAATCCTGTTAATACTTCGATCAGTTTTACATTATAAGCTTTTGCAATCTCATCTACAAGATTTGTTGTAACGATAGATTTAACAACAGCACCGTCAGCTGGAAGAGATCCTGCTTTTTCTTTCTTCTGGCTTAATACATATTCACATAATAAAGAACCAGACATATTACCTGTTAAAGGAATATATTCTCCGCTCTTTGTGTCTTTTACATAAACACCTAAACGGTCAGCATCTGGGTCAGTTGCAAGAACAAGGTCAGCATCTTTTTCTTTTGCAAGAGCAAGACCTAATGCAAATGCTTCTTTTGCTTCTGGGTTTGGATAGCTGACTGTTGGGAAGTCACCATCTGGAAGTTCCTGTTCTGGAACAACATATACGTTCTTAAATCCAAGGTCATCAAGTACACGACGTACTGGAAGGTTACCAGTTCCGTGAAGAGGAGTATAAACGATCTTTAATTTGGAAGCCATTTCATCGATAGAATCCTGATTGATCACCTGTTTTTCAACTTCTGCAATATATGCATCATCAACGTCTTTTCCGATGACTTCATATAGATCAGCTGTGATCGCATCTTCTTTAGACATTGTCTTGCAAGTTGAGATATCAGTGATCGCATTAACTTTGGCTGTGACACCTGAAGCATGAGGATCTGTAAACTGAGCACCATCTTCCCAGTATACTTTGTATCCATTATACTGTGGTGGGTTATGGCTGGCAGTTACGTTGATACCAGCGATACAATCTAACTGTCTTACTGCAAATGATAATTCTGGTGTTGGACGTAAAGATTCAAAGATGAATGCTTTGATTCCGTTTGCTGCAAGACAACGAGCAGCTTCATCTGCAAATTCTGGAGACATATGTCTTGAGTCAAATGCAATGGCAACACGTTTCTTGTCTGTTCCCTGCTCTAAGATATAATCAGCTAACCCCTGAGTTGCTTTTCTTACAACATAAATATTCATACGATTGATACCAGCACCGATGATACCACGCAGTCCTGCAGTACCAAATGCAAGGTCAGCATAAAAGCGTTCTTTGATTTCGTTTTCATCATTTTCGATGGCTTTTAATTCCTTCTTTGTCTCCTCGTCAAAATAAGGATTGGAAAGCCATTCCTGATAAGTTTCTTTGTAGTTCATAAATTACTCCTCCTTTAAGTTATAAAAATGCCTTTTGTTTAATTATACCTTAAAACTCATAAAAAAACATTAGTTATTTGTACATATTTTTCGAGAAAAATCGCCCTTAGTTCCCTGCTGTGGATAAACTCCTCTAATTTCTCTATATATCGTGGAGAAATCCAATGTTTTTTATGTGCCATGTACTGATTTGATATCTTCCAGAGCTTCTCAGGAAATAAAAATAGTCCATAAAGGCACAAAAGATCATTTTTAGAAAGGGGCATAAAACGATCATAGTTTGACAAAAATGTTTCGCAAAATGTAAAGCTGTAATTATTTTTTTCAAGTGTCTTTTTTAGAAAATAATATACATCCAGAATCGGGAATCCATGATAAAAACGTTCAAAATGTATCGTGGCAGGATGACTGTTTGAGAAGATGATATTGTGATGGCTGTAAGAACCATGACACCACCCGGATCTTGAAGGCAAAGTTGTAGATAAAATCTTTACTGCATCTTCCATCTGTGACCAGAATTCTTTTGTTTCTTCCAAAAACAGATATTCAAAAATGCCTTTCTTTTTACGTTTCCTTATGTAACGGCTGATACTTTTTAATTCACAATATTTCTGCTCATACTGTTTGGAAATAGAAGGATATTTGCGTAAGTTATCAGATGAAAATGAAATATCAAGGCAGTGATTATGAAAACTGGCAAGATTTTCGGCAGCGATCTTAATATCTTTTAGAGAGTGAATATCACATTCTGTTCCTGTATAGGTTTTCCTTAGTGCGAATGTTTCATAATACCGGTCAAAAGTAAGAAAATATCCGTCTTTATTTAAGATGTATTGGTCTGTTTTATAAAAATGATGGTCATGCATGGCCTGCATCCATTGGGAAACAGCGGTTAACCGTTCCTCAGACAGAGAAGTCTGAGACAGAGCATAAACGTCATCATTGCAAAAACATAAAACACAACCACGCCCTCTTCGGATATGAGAGACAGAAATATCATATTGATCCAGCAGTGTTTGATATTTTTCGTTCAACATGCAACCTCCTTAATGTTCTACCTCTAATGATATGAAATATAGGAAATGAATATGATAGCAACTTGCTAACAAAGCTTAAATAGGATATACTGAAGTTATCTCAGGAAGGAGAATATTAATTATGAGAAAAAGATTTTTATTAATTTCAACAATATTTGTATTAAGTGCATTTACATTCGCAGCCTGTGGAAAGAAGAGCCCAAGCAGCCCTGAAGCAAGCAGTGAAACAACAACTACTACAACAGAAGAGAAGAAAACAGAAGCAACAACGACGACAGAGAAGAAAGCAGAAGAGAAGAAAACAGAGAAAGAACAGCCAGTATCAACTGCTACAGAAAGTACAACAGAAGGTACAACTGCAGAAGTTACAACAGCAACAAAGAAAGACGAAGAAGCCAAACCAAAGACAGCAACAGGGACATATAACGGATTTGCAGATACGAATTCTGTCGAGATCGAACTGTCTGATGGAACTTTTGAGACATTTATTGTTAATGACGATGATGTGAAAGAAGCACTGAACAAGAAAGGTGAAGGAGCGAAGATCACATTTACATATGGAGCAGTCGAAGGACAGGCCAACAAAGAGATTCTGTCTGTAAAATAGTTTGCTAACAAAAAGATCCTGTAATTTTACGGGATCTTTTTTTATAAAACTTATAAAAGGATTTCAAAAAAGATTTAAGAAAATCATAAGCATATTTCACATTTTCCGTTATATTTTGCACGAAAACCCGTTGTATAATAAACAATATAAGGAGGTGCGGAGCAGGATGAGACGTATAGCTATTTATTTTATCTGTCTCTTCATGATGTTAGGTAATATAAGAGCGGTGCCTGCAGATACAAAAATACAGGCGATCATGAATAACAGCAATCAGGATGTACTGTTTGTGGGTAATATTTCCCATATTTCAGATGATTATTTTGTTTTAAGCGCAAAGGATTATATTAATACAGAATCGACATCAGAGGCAATTGCAAAAAGAACAGAGAATCATCGATATGTCATCATGAAGAACGAAAATACAAAGTATACGTCATCTTATCATGGAAAGACAACACTCGAAGAGGGAGATCATGTCATTGCATCACTGAAAAAAACAGATGGTAAGTGGACGATCTCAAACGGCTTATATGAAACAGACAGCGATGATTATCAGACATTATCGGTCAAAGCATACGATAATGATCCAGATGTTCAGAGTATCATACTAAAATACTTCATAAACTCCGATGGAAGGATGAAGAAATTCACCACCGGAAATAGTGGAAACAAAGTTTATTACCAGAGTCAAAAGATTTATGATGCGAGGTGGAATATGAAGAAATATTTAACGATCGAAGAAATCAGAAATTCAGAAAAATTAAAACAGATGGACCACAAAACAAACTTGGTAGAAAGCATAGAAGAGAAGACAACATTTAGGACCCGTAAGATCATTATGTTTGTGATAGATGTACTGGCAATCGTATTGGTTGTAGGACTGCTTAGAAATCGAAAACATAAGAAGTCTTGACATTTCAAAAAATAGGACTATAATAAAGTTTGTTAATTACATAAACTTCACCGAAATTCGTTGAAGAGAACAACGCTGTTTTTGAACAAGGTGTTTCAGAGAGCCTGTGGCTGGTGTGAACAGGTACATTTTCATTAACAGATATCATCTCTAAGATGCGGACTGAACATTATTTGACATCATATTTTAAACCAGTAAGTCTCGCCGGAATCCTCCGTTATAAGGAAGCGTATGATAGTACGTTAAGAGCTGTAATTTTATTACAGAAATTGGGTGGTAACGCGGATTATTTCGTCCCTTTTCAGATTATTTCTGAGAAGGGGCTTTTTTATTTTTATAAAAATAAAAGAATTGTTGGCTTACAGTAATAACGGATAAACGAAAGGCGGTGAGGAGACATCAGGAGGTAACATATATGAAACAATTACAGAAACTCAGCAAATTTTTATCAGATTACACATCCATCGTTGTAATCGCCATCGCAGTCATCACATTTTTACTGCCATCATTGATGGGGTGGGTAAATTATCAGCTATTTACAGATCCCGTAGCAAATAAATTCACAAGCCAGTCTATTATTATCGGTATCATCATGTTCAGTATGGGATTAACTCTTACAACAGAAGATTTTAAGATCCTTGCACAAAGACCATTTGATATCTGTATCGGAGCGATCGCCCAGTATCTGATCATGCCATTTTTAGCATTTGGAATTACGAAAGCATTAAATCTTCCAGATGGAATCGCACTTGGCCTGATCCTTGTAGGATGCTGTCCAGGAGGAGTATCATCCAATATCATGTCTTACCTTTGCGGTGGAGACGTTGCATTTTCTGTTGGAATGACAACAGTATCTACAATCCTCTCCCCAGTTATGACACCACTTATGGTATCTTTCTTAGCAAGCGGAGCAAAGATCACGATACATGGACTTCCAATGTTTGTATCCATCATTGAAACAGTTATCGTACCGGTAGCGATCGGTTTTGTATTAAACTATGCATTAGGAAAGAATGAAATATTCAAAGAACTTCAGAAAGTCATGCCAGGGGTTGCTGTTCTTGGTCTTGCATGCGTTGTTGGTGGAGTTATCTCATCTCAGGGATCAAAATTCTTCCAGTCTGGAGTTGTAATCTTTGTTGCAGTATTACTCCACAACAGTTTAGGATACTTCCTTGGATACTGCGCAGGACGTTTAACAGGAATGAATACAGCAAAGAAAAGAACAATCTCTATCGAAGTTGGTATGCAGAACGCAGGACTTGCAACAAACTTAGCAACAACAACAGCTCAGTTTGCATCAACACCGGAATCTGCGATTATCTGTGCGGTTTCTTGTGTATGGCATTCAATTTCTGGAACATTACTTGCGGGGATGTTTGCACAGTATGATAAGGTGAAAGATTCTCATCATAGAACTGCTGATGCGAAGTTTTAATTTGAAAATACGGTAGACTTTGCGTATAAATAGAAATATCAAGATAGATAGGGGTCCGAAAAACGAATTCCATTGACGGCATTTTGACCGGTCGCTGATTCGCTAGCTTTCCTTGCACAACTCGCTTCGCTCAAACAGCGCACCAAGCTAGCTGCAATGTCATTAAGTTAAGAAAAACAGAGGTAAAAGATAA
>ERZ1035025.634-NODE-634-length-21982-cov-6.952159_pt1 | contig 21982 bp, 19 predicted proteins | sample MGYA00520619_ERZ1035025 | MGnify/ENA primary metagenome ERZ1035025 (study PRJEB33766, sample SAMN09781742) | gut metagenome | biome: gut microbiome | host: Homo sapiens | place: Madagascar | study: EMG produced TPA metagenomics assembly of the PRJNA485056 data set...
CAATCCGCCAGTCTCAATCAACAAGCCCAATCCTCCATCAGCCAATTCCACCAAGTAAAGCACCTGCGATAAGTGCAACAAGTGAAAGTGGGACAAGAACATATTTGCCAAGTGGTACAAACCACTTTCCAATAGGCTTATCTGCACCTGCATTAACAGCATCAACAGCAAACTTCTTTCCTGCAACCCAGAAGAACATAATTGCTGCGAGCATTGCGCCAAGTGGGCAGATATAGATAGATACTGCGTCCATCCAGCCTGATACAATACCCTGTATTACAAGTGACACAACACAGCCAGCCACTGCAATAATTCCAACAGATGCAACACGGTTAAGCTTAAGCTTCTCCTGAATAGTTGCAACCGGAGCTTCATACAGATTAACAAGTGAGCTCATGCCGGCAAACAGAACACATACATAGAATACAATTCCTACAATTTTGCCACCCGGCATACCATTAAATACATTTACAAGATAGATAAACATAAGTCCGGGACCACCTGAAGATAACTCGGCACCGCCTGCTGCCATACCCGGAATAATAACAAATGCAGCTAATAAAGCGGCAATAGTATCAAATACTGCAACATTTCTTGCAGAAGAAACAACATTTTCCTTATCACTAAGATATGAACCATAGATAACAGTTCCGTTACCTGCGATAGACAGTGAGAAGAACGCCTGACCAAATGCATATATCCAGAGCTTTATATCAAGAAGTCCCTTAGGATTAAGAGTAAAAATGTATTTATAACCTGCACTTGAACCAGGAAGTGTGAAGATATATATTCCAAGTCCTACAAACATGATGAAAAGCAAAGGCATCATGACCTTGTTTGCTTTCTCAATTCCGCCTGCAATACCAAGTGCCATAATAACAGCAGTTACAACCATCGCGATTATAAGCCACATATTATTGCCAAATGCGCTTGCTGTACTTCCAAACATACCACCAATAGCTGACATATCATTGCCCATTCCTGAAAGCTTTCCAGAAAATGCAAGATAAGTATATTTGAATATCCAGCCGACAACTACAGTATAGCCCATTGCCAGAGCCAGTGAGCCAAGCACAGGAATAAAACCAATTGCCTCACCTGCTTTTCTCTTTCCTGTACGCATCTGCATACAGTCGCCAAATGCTTTAATAGGTCCGCCCTTAGTTGCACGTCCAAGCGCCATCTCCTCGATAACACCTGTTGAACCTATCAGTATTACAAATATTACATAAGGTATTAAAAATGTCATACCTCCCCATGCAGATACCATATATGGAAAACGCCATATATTTCCCATTCCTACTGCCGAACCGATACAGGCAAGAATAAAACCTGTACGGCTCTTAAAGCCATCTCTTTCCAATTCAATTCCGTTATTTCCCATAGCTTTAGTTCCTTTCTTCCTCAATATTATGAATAGCCGTATTTGCTATACATTTTCCTGCAAAGATATCTTATACGCAAAAAAGGCAAAGAAACCATTACCCCTTCCGGGTCATGGCTCCTTTGCCTTTGATGACTGTATAATATACCATTGTGTTATTCCTGTAAAATACATGTTGGTTATAAAACCATAACCAGAAATAATAGTTAAACTACATAATCCACATCTGTGCCAGATACATCACAACTGGCATTGTAATAATTGAAAACAGCGTTGACAGGCAGACCATACATACCGCCCGCTCATAATCCTGCCCGAATTTCTGTGCAAATATTGCCGTACTCGTTCCAACCGGTGTTGCCGCAGCAATCAGTGTAATCATTCCAATCTGACCGTGTCCCGCCGGTATAATATAAAGCACAAGCAGTGTAAGCAGCGGAATTATTATAAGCCTGACAAACGATGCCAGATACAGAGACGGATTAAGCAGTAAGTCACGGATTCTGACACACGACAGATAATAGCCCAGTACAATCATGGCTGCAGGCGTATTAAGTGCTGCAACTCCAGCCATCGTGCTGTTTATTACATCCGGCAGTTTAATTCCCGTAACAAAAAGAAACAGTCCTATAACAAGTGATATTGTCACAGGATTGACGAATACCTTTTTTATATTTATCATATCCTTGCGGCGGGTTATTATCACAATACCGTATGTCCACTGCAACAGATTAAGAATACTTGCAAATGATGCAACATAGAATGCCGCTTCATTTCCAAATACCGCAGTTACAAGTGGAATCCCGATAAATCCTGCGTTGCAGAATGCAGTTCCAAAGTTGTCTATCGGCTTTCGCATGCCGTATATTATATATGATACAGCTATCGCCACTGCAAATGCAGCTACAGCCAGTACCGCCGACATAAGAAGTCCATACAGCTTCTCCATCGTGAAATCTGTTATATAGCTTCTTATAATTACACACGGAATAACCGCATACAGCAGAATATTGGCCATATCCTTACTGCCATGTTCTGTAAGCAGACCTGTTTTAGACAGAATCAGTCCCAGAATCATAAGAATAAACATTATAAATGTCTGCGTTAATAATATTTGTGTTATCATAATCGTAAATATCCTGATTTCTATATTATGTTAATTGTAATTTTTATAAAATACTACATACAAGAGAGGTGCGAACATGGAATTATATCAGCTCAGGCAGTTTCAGGCTGCCGCCAGACACAAGAATATGACCCGTGCTGCCAGTGAACTTTGCATAGCACAGCCGGCATTAAGCAAGACAATCCATAAGCTTGAAGAAGAATTTGGTGCACAGCTTTTTATCCGTAATAAAAAAGGGCTTGAATGTACCCGTCAGGGAGAAATTCTGCTTGAATATGCAGACAGAATACTGGCTCTTTCTGAAGATGCTGCGCGTGCTGTCAGTGAAAGTCTTGGCGATGCAGGCGAAATAAAGCTCTGTCTCCGCTCAAGTGCAGTTCTTGTCAGCAATGTACTTAAAGATTTTATCCATGAGCACCCTCATGTCAGCTTTTCAATATCTTCTGAACCAAAAGGGTGTGACCTGCTGATTGACTCTGTCTCATCAGCTTATGATATTCCAGACAATGCACATCTTCTTATGACAGAAGAAATCTGCCTTGCCGTTTCATCATCACATCCACTTGCCCATACCGGACACATATCAGTAGAACAGATGATGGACGAGAAATTCATTGACCTTGCAGATTCCCCATCCTACACCGGAGTGTTCAATTCAATATTCAGTAAATGTAAGAAAACTCCTCAGATAGCCTACTCATGCAATGATTACATATTACAGGGCAAGCTCATAAGTCTCGGTCTTGGAGTATCATTTGTTGCCTCTGTAACATGGACAAGCAGCAGCCTTCCTGAAAACATAAGCCTGCTGCATATAGATGACTGTCCACATTTCAGAAGCATTTATTATCAGCCGCTTGGCTCATTCTGCTCAGAAAATCAGCGAATCTTCGAGCACCAGCTTGAAGAATATTTCAAAAAATTGAATAATTAATGCACCTGTATATTTTAATGCACCTCTAATGGTGTGTCTTCACCGGCTGCAAACTGCACAACACTCTTAACTGACGACTCAACCATGTCAGACACAGCCTGATCTGTGAAAAATGCAACGTGAGGTGTGACAATAGTATTCTGGAAAGACTTAAGTATGATGTAATCGTGATTAACAACAAGGTCATCATACTTACGGTCTGTACGGATAAATTCGTCTTCACCCTCGCAGCAGTCAGTTCCAACTGAACCAATCTTGCCACTCTCAACAGCCTCAATCAGATCCTTTGTATTAACAAGCGCGCCTCTTGCCGCATTTATAAGGATAACGCCATCCTTCATCTTTGCAATTGAATCTTTATTAATCATATGATATGTCTCATCACTTAAGAAAGTATGAAGCGAGATAATATCTGCTCTGGCATACAATTCATCAAGAGTTACATACTCAACATTTTCAAGGCCTTTTGCAGGATATGGGTCATACGCAATAATCTTACATCCAAATCCTGAAAGATTCTTAATTACTGCCTTTCCAATTCTTCCTGTTCCGATAATACCTATTGTCATATTCTGCATTTCACGTCCACATATAGGACCAAGTGAATAATCTGCTGTGTGTGAACGCATCATTACATACAAAGCCTTACGGATACACATAAGCATAAGCATTACTGTATAATTGGCAACTGAATATGGCGAATATCCGCTGTGTGCAACACGGATTCCAAGGCGCTTTGCTGCCTCAAGGTCAACGCTGTTATATCCGATTGTCCTGAAACCGATGTACTTTACACCTTCTGCCGCAAGCTTTTCAAGAACAGGTGCTGACAAGTCACACATGCCATCGCACACCGACATAGCCTCACAGCCCTTGACACTTTCTATATCATCTGCTGTAAATCCACTTCTATTAATCTGTAATTCCACCTTGTATACATTTGCAAATGTATCAAAATACTGTTTTTCATCTGGACGAACGCTGAATGCTGCTATCTTCATAACTTTTCACTCCTCCTACTTAATCCACTCATATGTAAGTTTTCCAAGAATTTCGATTCCCTTAACAATCTGCTCATCAGAAGGTGTCGAATAATTAAGTCTGAATCCATTAGACTTCTGGCTCTCATCTGCTAAGAACGCTGCTCCCGGAACTGAGAGAACACCTCTGTTAATAGCCTCCCTTACAAATGGTGCAGAATCCATTCCCTCAGGCAGGAATGCCATTACGAAAAGTCCGCCCTCAGGGTGACCGAAGGTTACTGAAGGATGAAATTCCTTCTTCATGCACTCCATCATGAGATTACATTTGTGCTCATACACCTTTCTTGAATCCTCAAGATGTTTGTCGAAATCATAGTTATTAATATATTCATTACAAATGTACTGGAAAAGGACAGTTGAATGTACATCTGTGCACTGTTTTGCAACTGTAAGCGGTCCTGTGAGCGACTTGTTAAACACAAGAAAACCAAGACGGAATGCAGGTGCCATTACCTTTGAGAAGCTTCCTGCATATATAACCCTGCCCTCTGTATCCATCGACTTGATAGTTGGCACATTTTCACCTGCAAATCTTAATTCACCATAAGGATTGTCCTCTAATATTGCGATATCATATTTGCAGCAAAGCTCATATACTTTTTTTCTCTTCTCAAGAGAAGTTGTAATTCCTGTAGGATTCTGAAAAGATGGAATTGTGTATAAAAGCTTTGCATCAGGATTAGCCTTTAAAGCCTCCTCAAGCGCATTTATATTCATTCCGTCCTGCTCCATTGGGATTCCTACAAGCTTTGCACCGTAAGAACGGAATGTATTAAGGCAGCCTACAAATGCAGGCTCTTCAGTAAGCACAACGTCTCCTTCATTAACAAGTGCCTTAGTTGTAAGGTCCGCACACTGCTGTCCGCCTGACACTATGAAAAGCTCATTATTCTCGAAATCAAAGCCTTCCTTCTTCTCAAGATATTTCTTCATAGTATCACGCAGAGGTGTATAACCTTCACTCAGTCCATACTGTAATAAAGAAACAGGATTCTCGCCAAGTCCCTTTGCTGCTATCTCTTCTATTTCCTTGCATGGGAATGTCTCTGCTGACGGATTGCCACCACCAAAAGATATAATATCCTTGCTTGCTCCTAACTTAAAAAGTTCTCGTATCATCGAACCATGTACACCTGATAAACGATTAGAAATCTCGTATTCCATATATATTTCCTCCTTCAAATACTTGCTAATGCAAAAAAGAGCCAGAATCCCCTAAAGATTTCCAGCTCCTTTGCCCTTGATAAATATATCATAACCCCAAGTGTCATTCCTGTAAAATACATGTTGGTTATAAAATCATAAATCATAGTAATAGTTATTCTTTTCAAACATTACAAAATTATCAGACAACTTTTCGCTTATCCCAGCTTCCCTCTTCTCTTAAGATATACGAATGCCACAACGCATATCACAACCGATAACATTGAACCTGCCGGTGCGGCAAGCCCCATTGGAAACAGTGAATCCGGGAACAGCTTTGAAGCAAGGTAAGAACCAGGAACTCTCACAAATGTAATCGATATTATATTATGCAGGAATCCAATATAAGACTTTCCATAAGCTGCAAAATATCCGCTGAAGCAGAAATGCACACCTGCAAACATTGTATCAATTATGTAACTTCTCATATACTGCGTTCCGAGTAAAACAACATTTGCATCAGAAGTAAACAGCCCCAAAAGCCCGCTTGCGATAAACTGCATAACTATTGCTACCACAATTCCATATGTACATGTTATAAATGTTGCGTATTTCAGTGTCAGAGCCGCGCGGTCATGCTTACCAGCTCCTATATTCTGGGCTGAAAGCGCTGAAACTGTCGCAAGCATAGATGATGGAATTATAAATATTGCACTTATTATTTTCTCAACAATACCCACTGCTGCCGATGTATCAAGGCCCCTGTGGTTGGCAATCATCGTTATTATAATGAATGCTGCCTGAATACATCCGTCCTGTATTGCAACCGGAATCCCGACCTTTAATATCTCGCCCATTACATCCCGCTGTGGTTTTAAATCATTTGCAGACACATGTATTCCGGTCTTTTTCACTTTGATGGCGATTAACGATACTATTACGCTAAGTGTCTGGGCAAGTGTTGTTCCAAGTGCCGCTCCTATAGGACCTAAACTGCATGCGCCGATAAACAGATAATCAAGCGCAATGTTTGCAACACAGGCAACTGCGATAAAATACATTGGACTCTTAGAATCGCCCATTCCCCTGAATATTGAACTTATAATATTGTAAGCAGTTATAAATGGTATTCCGATAAAGCATATTATAAGGTAGGCAACTGTTCCGCTGACAGCCTCCTCAGGAATCGCAATTATACTGACAATCGGTTTTACAAGTGCCAGAAGAACAACTGTAAATACAACTGATAATCCCATAAAAAGAGTTATTGTATTGCCAATTGCAACACCTGCATTTTTCTTATTATCAGCCCCAATCGCCCGGCCGATAACTACCGTTGTTCCCATTGCAAGCCCCACAATAATTACCGTCAGCATATGCATTACCTGACTTCCATTAGACACAGCCGTTATCGAGTCAACGCCACAGAACTGACCTGTTATGAATAAATCGGCCATTCCGTACAAAGTCTGTAAGAAATACGACAGCAGATATGGCAAAGCAAAATATACAATTGTCTTAGATACGCTTCCTGTTGTAAGGTTCTTTTCCATGTTCTCTTCTCCTGATTAAAATGTGTTTTTTATTTACTGTATGTGAATTGGTGTCTGGCTGTATGTGTGCCTGTGCGTACTCTCAGATTTTCTTCGCCTAGTGGGAGTAAATGCCATCATCTGCAATGTCTATTACTGCGAGCGAAAGCAAACGCGCTTCGCTTGAACGAGCTTTCACTCACAGACTTTATGCATATAATGGCATTAACTCCCACACGGCTTAGAAAAATTCGAGTCCACACAGGCACACATACAGCCAGACATCACTACACATATGCTTAATTCAAAAATAAAATTAGCAGCCACCCTCAAAGCAGCTGCCAATATATTAAACCTTACAACTGTTGTAAGGTCAACCTCTATTTTATTTTCTCTACTGAATTACTTGTCTTTTCAAGCCTGCGTTCAGTCTTTCTCGACACAAGCTTATCCCCATACTGTCTCACCATTAATATAATCAGTCATAAAATATACAATCTTGTTCCAAAGCTCATACTCTACAATATGTCTTGTTTCTTTAATTATCCTGAGACATTTTTTAATTACATCGGATGAATCATCCTCTGTAAGTTCTAACAACTTTTTATATGTCTTATACCCCTCATTTTTCTCTTTCTCTGTCCATCTTACTTCCTCAGCATCCTCTATTTTATTAAGAAAAATATACATAAATACCGGCATGTCTTTTTCCTGTCTCCATTCCATACATTTATCCTCCATAAAATATGTCATCCTTCCACTGCCATCATAATAATTATCAATCCAAAAAAAGTAATACAAAAATACATTAGCATTACATACATATGATCACCTCTTTGTTAAAAACACTATCATATTCACTTTAAATCAACTTTAAATTGTATTTTAAGTCTCTCTGTGCTACTATTTAAGCATAAGAGGTAAACCTAACTTTAGGTCAACCCAATAATAGTGAACATTTTGTGAATTTTATTATCACATTTGTAAAAAACTAATATCAGGTAAGCATGGCTTACAGAAAGCAGGTGTGTTATGTACACAATAGGACAGGTTTCAGAAATGTTTAATCTTCCCGTTTCAACATTAAGATATTATGATAAAGAAGGATTATTTCCGGCAATTCAGCGTGCTTCAGGAATAAGACAGTTCTCTGACACAGAAATTGCTGCTCTTAAGCTTATTGAATGTCTTAAGAAATCAGGTCTTGAAATCCGTGACATCAAGCAGTTTATGGAATGGTGTCAGGAAGGCAGCAAGACTTATGAACTCAGAAAACAGCTATTTGAAAGGCAGAAGGCTGCTGTCGAAAAAGAGATGGAAAAAATGCAGGAGACTCTTGATATGCTTACTTTCAAATGTTTCTATTACGAGCAGGCAATCAAGGACGGCAACGAGGATGGAATCCATGCCATGCTTCCTGATAAGCTCCCTGCTGATATTCAGGCTGCCTACGACAACTCTCACAAATAATTATTAATTACTTATTATATTTAACATGATATTCTACACATAATATGGAGGCTTATATATGTTTAAATCTTTAGAAGTTAAATATCCTAAGTTTTATCAGGTATTCAGATTCATTATAGTTATAATTGCTTCTGTGCTGTATGCATGGAATTTAAGATGCTTTGCCAAAGTCGCAGACCTGCTGCCAGGAGGCTTTTCAGGAGTCTCCCTGTTATTTCAGGCAATCGGACTGCGTTTCTTTAGTATCAGCATCCCATTTACAATATTCAATGTGGCACTTAACATTTTCCCCGCCTACATTGCATACCGCTACATTGGCAAGAAATTTACCATCTACTCAATCGTGGTAATTATACTTTCCAGTGTGCTTGTTGATGTTCTTCCTCCATACATTTTTACAGAAGATATACTGCTTATAAGCGTATTTGGCGGAATTATCAACGGATTTGCAATAAGCCTGTGCCTCAATGTCGGCACTACCACAGGCGGAACTGATTTCATAAGCATTTATTTTTCTCATGTTAAAGGAATAGACGCATGGAACTATATTCTTCTTGGAAATGTTGTGATTCTGCTCATCGCAGGCGGACTGTTCGGCTGGTCAATCGCGCTTTACTCGATAATATACCAGTTCTGCAGCACCCAGGTAATCCAGTTCATGTACAAACGCTACCAGAAGATGACATTATTCATCATCTCCGACAAATCCGAAGAAATCTATCACGCCATCAAGAACACAACCAACCACGACGCCACGCTTTTCAAGGGAATCGGCTGCTACGAGGAAAAAGAGCGCACACTCATATACTCTGTAATCAACTCCGAAGCGAAACGTGAGCTTATCACATTGATTCGCTCAATTGACAAACACGCATTTATAAATGTGGTAAAAACCGAAGAGCTTGACGGCAGATTTAATGATATTCCACATGATTAATCAGGACACAAAATGTTCGCACTCATACCATATTTTAGTCAAATTTCTCCAATAAACTATAGACAATCAATTAACAAACACTAAAGAAATGGAGAGATGACTATGATTAAATTAAATAAAATTAAAAGGAATTGCATAGCCGCAGTTATTCTCACAATGTGTCTTATGACTGCCGGCTGTGCCAAGAATTCAACTACTACTACTGCATCAGGCGGTGAGACAACCATCACTTCAGGCATTACCAAAGATGACACAGATGTAACGCACGCAGATGATGCAGAGAATTACAGGGTCGCCATTACCGGTGATTTTGCTGTGACATCTGATACATCAGACGGAGTTACACAGTCAGGTTCTGTATACACAATTACAAAGGCTGGTGAATATACAGTAACAGGACTTTTATCAGAAGGGCAGCTTATCGTTGACGCAGGTGATGAGGACGAAATTACTATCGTATTGAACGGAACATCTATCACATGCTCAAGTGGTTCACCCATATATGTTAAAAATGCTTCCGAGGTCAAGATTAAATCAGAAGAGAACTCATTTAACGAAGTAATTGACAAACGTGCCGAAGCTACAGAAGATTCTTCTGATGACACTGGCAACGCAGCAATCTATGCAACATGCGACTTAAAGCTTGTCGGTAAGGGAGCTTTAGTTGTAACTGGCAATTACAATAATGGTATCCAGAGCAAAGACGACCTTTCTATTAAAAATATGATTGTTAAAGTTACTGCTGTAAACAACGCAATCAAAGGCAACGATGCCGTTGATATTGAATCTGGAAATATAATTGCAATCTCTGCTAAGGGTGATGGCATCAAGACTTCTAACAGCAGCCTTTCTAACAAAGGCAACCAGAAGGGAATCGTTACAATCACTGGTGGTAACATTGATGTATATGCAGCTTGTGATGGTATAGATGCAGCTTATGGTGTGGATATATCAGGTAATGGTAATTTAAATATTTATACAGATACTTACTCTGAATATAGTGAAGAAGTTACTTCGTCAGGCAGTTCCTCAGGCACGTCTACTGGTCGTGACAGTTCTGCTAACAAAACTGCTTCTACCAATACTGTTTCTTATGTTGCAGCTTCTGACACTATCACCAACGCACCTGGCGGCTTTGGTGGCGGCAACATGGGAGGCGGCAATGCTCCTGACATGAGTAACGGCAACGCCCCTGACATGAACGGCAGTTCCGGTGGTAATAAGACCGGCGGCGACCGTCCGGGAATGCCTGGTGACTTTAATGAATCCGGTAATTCTTCTGGACAGTCCTACTCAACTAAAGGTATTAAAGCTGAAAGCGAAATAAATATTTCAGGGTTTACGATTAACATATATTCAACAGATGATGGTATCCATGCCAACTCTGACTCAGGTGTACTTGAAACTGGTGAGGACGGTAAAGGAACTATTGTTATCAACGGTGGTACAATTACAATTTCTTCTGGTGATGATGGCATGCATGCTGACAAACAACTTGATGTCAATGACGGTTATATTAATATAGTAACTTCATACGAAGGACTTGAAGCCATGACTATCAACTTAAATGGCGGCAAGATATATGTATACGCTACTGATGATGGCATCAATGCCTGCACTGGCGATGGAAAGACTTCTCCAATTGTCAATGTAACAGGCGGATATATAGATGTCACAACTGCATCTGGTGATACTGATGGTATTGACTCTAACGGAAACTATGTACAGACTGGTGGAATGGTATTAGTCAAAGGTGGCAGCTCTTCAGGAAATGTATCAGGATCAATTGATGTAGATGGTACCGTCACAATAACTGGCGGAACATGCGTTGCACTCGGTGGTATCTGCGAAACACCTGTAAACTCTGTTAATGCTTATGTTTTAAGTTCAGTATCCTTCAGTTCTGGAAGCTATTCGCTTAAAGATTCTTCCGGCAATGAAGTAATAAGCTTCACTGTTGACAGTACATTCAGCAACGGCTGGATATGCTCTGACACTCTTACAACCGGCACAAGCTACACACTTTACCGTGGTTCAGACTCTGTTGCAGACTGGACTCAGGAATCAGGAACAATGGGAGCTTCTGGCACTGGCGGCTTTGGCGGCGGCAACATGGGCGGCATGGGCGGCCAGAATGGCGGCTTTGGCGGCGGCAGACGATAATAAGATAATTCACATTTACTCTTCTCATTTTCTTAAAACAGTCACTGGATTTTTCTGGTGGCTGTTTTTTTATATCCTCTGCAAAATCCTATATCCCGCATAACGTAAATTCCTAATAAACCTACCAAACCATTATCCGCCATTACTTTAGTAGGTCAATTAAACATCTCATTTTATTAAATGGTCTTCCAAAACCCACTAACCATATACATAATCATAATTTAGTAGGTACTTTCACGGCAGATTTCATCTCTGACAAGCACTAATCCAGAAAATTTCAAGAAAAAGACCCACTAAAAAACTATACACAACTGTTGAGTAGGTTTGCTCCCTCCGTATCAGGTTATAATTCTCTCAAACAAACCTACTCAATCATATAAAGCAGGCATAATAGTAGGTATTCCCCAACAGATTTAATATTGTAAAATACATTTGCAAACACTATAATTACCCCTATGAATTATTAAAGGAGGTTTCTTATATGAGTACTGAATATAATAATACATCTGACTGGACGCTTGAGGACTGCCAGTCCTATATAAACATATTGTATGCCAACCGTACCAGTAGTTTCAAAGAAAGAAAAGCCAAGGCTTTCTTTAATTCACAGACAAAGAAGAATAGGAAAACCACAATTACCAATGATGGAATATATGTCAATGGCAGACTTTTTCTATCGCCATCCAGCATTAAAAAATGTGTTTCTGTAGGAAGTCTTTATTTCTTCGAAAGAAAAGACAGTATGTTGATAAGGTGTGTAAAGGCTGATGGGGAAAAATTACAAAGTATGAAAGATTTTCTGTCTGTAAACAATATAGATTTCACCAGTGATTCACCTGATGAAGCTTACAGACTACGCTATAATGCAAAGCTTTATAAGAAAAGCAACAAGCCACTTCTAATTATTGCAACCATAATATTTTTAATATCGATGTTTGGTTTAAATATTAATAAAAATGTACCTTTTTATGCAGCAGACATAATAAAAGATGCCGGACTTTCTTCTGCTATTTCTGGCAGATACATGGACACAGTTATTGACAGCCTCCCTTCAAGCAAGCAGGCTGGCATGGATGTTTATCAATATAACAAGCTGCTTTCTGATATCCAGAATACTATCCAGAATTCATCTGCCATAGACAGTATTGCCAGAAAATATACAGATGCACTTACAAAAGGACTGCGTGATGGCAAAACATTTAATGAAATTGACATTGATATAGACGATGAGCTTACAGCTTTATCATCTGTCACATATAACAGCATTAAAGATTATACAGATAACACGGATAGTACTATTACATTGTCACTTTTTGCAGACACTGAATCTGCTAAAAAAGCTATTAATAATTATGCTTCAGGTATATACGCAGACATACAGTATCGTGCTGCCGGTCTTGCAGGAATATACCAGACGATTTCATCTGGCACATTTTATATCGTGATGATTGTATTGCTTGCATTATCACTTGTATCGTTAATAATATTCTCTTTACCATTGTCAGTAAGCAGAATTTATCTTCCTGTATTATTCGTCATATATGCAGGACTTGAATATGTGGCATTTAATGTAATTCTGAGCAAAGCTGCTATGTTACTCAGCAACAGACTTCTCGGACGAACAGCCAGCCTTAATCTGACATACGCCAATACAGATTTCGTATCTTATGTGTCACTTGGTGTTGTGCTTGCAATAATAATGAATATCGCATACAGAAAGATGAAGAGCAGAGCGTAAAATGTAATCTTAAGCCATAATCTCAACTCACTTTCTCCTTGCCAATCCCACTCCCGTATGTTACAATGCATTTATGCTTACTTTACCAATTTAAAGCGTTACACTTTAAATTCGTGAAGCGGAATATAATACAATTAATATGGGGGTTTTTATGTTAAAACTAGTTATTCTTATTATCTACTTTGCGGTGCTGATAGGCATTGGCTTATACTGCCGCAAGCATGCAACTGATGTTAATGGTTTCGTTCTCGGTGGAAGAAGCGTTGGTCCGTGGCTCACCGCATTTGCATATGGAACATCTTATTTCTCGGCTGTTGTATTCGTTGGATACGCAGGGCAGTTTGGCTGGAAATACGGAATTGCTGCAACCTGGGCTGGTATCGGCAATGCAATTATAGGTTCACTTCTTGCATGGGTCGTACTCGGCAGAAGAACAAGAATTATGAGTCAGCACCTTGACTCAGCAACCATGCCACAGTTTTTTGGAAAGAGATTCGGCAGCAATCCATTAAAAATCGGTGCTTCCGTTATCATATTCATTTTCCTGATTCCATACACAGCTTCACTTTACAATGGACTTTCAAGACTTTTCGGTATGGCTTTCAATATTGATTACAGCGTCTGTATCATAATCATGGCAACACTTACTGCAATCTATGTTATTGCAGGTGGATACATGGCTACTGCAATCAATGATTTCATTCAGGGAATTATCATGTTGTTCGGTATCATTGCAGTAATTGCTGCCGTAATCCACTCTAAAGGCGGATTCATGTCAGCACTGCAGGGTCTTGCAAATGTGTCTGACCCAGCTGTAAGCGATACTCCCGGTATATTTGCTTCATTTTTCGGACCTGATCCATTCAACCTTTTATGCGTTGTAATCCTTACGTCACTTGGAACATGGGGACTTCCTCAGATGGTTCAGAAATTCTATGCCATTGATAATGAAGCTTCCATCCAGAAGGGTACTGTAATATCAACAATATTTGCGCTTATAGTTTCAGGCGGATGTTATTTCCTCGGAGGTTTTGGAAGATTATTCTCTGACCAGATAGATGTCAAGGCTAACGGCTTCGACTCAATAATTCCAACAATGCTTTCTAATTTAAGTCCTGCGCTTATTGCATTAGTTGTAATTCTTGTGTTGTCAGCCTCAATGTCCACACTTTCATCACTTGTAATAGCTTCAAGCTCGACACTTACTATTGACTTCTTAAAAGATAACTTCATTAAGAACATGAGTGATAAGAAACAGGTATTATACATAAGAATTCTTGTTGTTGTATTCATTGCAATATCTGCAATACTTGCACTTATCCAGTACAAGAGTTCAGTAACATTTATTGCACAGCTTATGGGAATATCATGGGGTGCTCTTGCAGGCTCATTCCTTGCACCATTCATGTTCTCACTTTACTCTAAGAAGGTTTCCAAAGCATCGTGCTGGGCATGCTTTTTATTCAGTTCAGTACTTATGATTGCCAACATCTTCTTCAGAGCAGGCTTCCCAACATGGCTCCAGTCACCTATCAACTGCGGTGCATTTGCAATGTTTGCCGGAATGATTATCGTTCCTGTAGTCAGCCTGTTTACACCGAAGCCAGATAAAGAACTTGTCGACAGCGCATTTGCATGCTACGAAAAAGAAACAGAAGTGCCTCAGAAGACAGCACTCGGAAAATAGTACAATCATATATTAATATGTTGCGTTATCATACGCCGTAGAATTATCTGGCAGAAGCTATGTCCTCATGGCGGCTGCACCTAGCGGGAGTAAATGCAGCTATATACAGAGTTTATTATGCTGCGCGAAAGCAAACGCGCTTCGCTTGAACGAGCTTTCTTGCAGCAATCTTTAGTATATAGCTGCATAACTCCCACACGGTTCGCCTTAAATCGGACATAGCTTCTGCCAGATAATCCTACGGCGTATGGTAATTCGCAACATATCTAATATTTATATACCCTTTACAACAAAACCTCCTTGTGCTATAACAACCAAAGTTATAAAACACAAGGAGGTTATTTATGGCATCAAAGCTTCACAACGCCCTCGCTAAGAAGCTGCCGGATATACAGATGTCCGAAGCATTCATAAACAGCGTATTCCTTGCCATGTCCGGTGGACTTCAGGACGCATATACATATTTTACCAGAAATGAAGTATTCTCCAACGCACAGACTGGTAATGTAGTTCTTATGAGCACACATTTTATGATGGGTGAATGGTATCAGGGATTAAGATATCTCCTGCCATTCTTAGCATTTGGTCTTGGCGTATTCGTGACAGAGCGGATTCAGGGCAAATACAAAAATGCCACCAGACTTCACTGGCGGCAGGCAATATTACTTATTGAAATTGTTATCTTAATTGCAGTTGGCTTCATGCCACACTCAATGGACATGTTTGCAACAATAATTGTATCGTTCTCATGTGCGATGCAGGTACAGGCATTCAGAAAAGTCAATGGCTATTCTTATGCAAGCACCATGTGCATCGGTAACTTAAGAAGCGGTACAGACGCACTTTCAGTATTTGTGCGTACCGGCAATAAGGCTTCTCTTAGAAAATCCGGATATTACTTCGGTATAATATTATTCTTCGCAATTGGCGCAGGTATTGGTGGAAACCTTTCAATGATGTTCGGAATCCACACAATATGGATTTCAAGTGCTCTGCTTTTAATCAGCGTACTTCTTATGTTTGCGGAGAAGCTTAAAATATAATGTCCGATTTATTCAATCGTATCTTTATTCCATTTCCTTAAGGAGCTGGTTTCTTCTGCCACCCTTTAAGTACATGGCACTATAAGACTTGTATCTGTCACATGGATTTACAAGAAGGAATGATGATGACTCCTTTCCTGTTGTGAGTCCTGTGACAAATATAAGCATTTCCTGATCAAGCTTTCCGATATCTTCCCTTGAAATCTCCTGTTTAGAACCTTCTAAGAAGTCAAATGCATTTTCTAACTTTGCAAGTGTCTGTTCTTCAACACTTTCCAACCTTTCAGCCTGTGCAGCGAATTCTGCTTTCTCCTTATCAATAGCAGCTGCATCCTCTCCTGCTTTAATCTTATCTTTGATAGATTTATACCAGTTGTCAGTATCCGCCTTTAAAGCGGCTGCATATTTAAAATGCTTATTCAGAGTGTCAAGCAGCAGATTTACCACAGTTAGTCTCTCATCATAATCAGCTTCTACCATTCGTCTGTATATATCCGGCGCAGCATTCCCGGTAAGAATATTGTTAATTCCATAATCATCCCTGTACTTATTGTATAGGTCATAATATGCTCCAAAATCCTCCGCAACATCCTCATTATGGAGAAATTCCCCAACAACTCCGGCATTAATGCTGATTCCAAGCTCCTCATACACATACATAAGACTGCTCATATCCTCCCAGCCTCGTGCCGTAATGAATTTAAGCCCGTCAACATCTGCCTCTACCCTGTAAAAATTCTGTGGTCTTATATCAAGATATGAAAGAATTGCATTGTGAATCTCACGTTCTCTTGCATATTCACGCCATACTTCAAGGTCTGCATCAATATTAATTACTCTCAGACGGTCATATGTAACCATATCAAACTCTCGTACTGAACGGTTGAATTCAGGCGGATTGCCGGCTGCGACAATTATCCAGCCCTCCGGCACCTTCTGATTGCCAAATGTTTTGCACTGTAAAAACTGCAGCATAGTTGGAATGAGAGTCTCAGAAACACAGTTAATCTCATCAATAAAAAGAATTCCTTCCGTGTGTCCCTGCTCCTTAACAGCCTTATACACTCCGGCAATTATCTCGCTCATCGTATACTCTGTTACAGAGTATTCCTTCCCTTCAAACTCCTCTGTCTTAATCATCGGAAGTCCGACAGCACTCTGTCTTGTGTGGTGCGTAATAGTATATGAAACAAGACCGATTCCACACTCTTCTGCAATCTGCTCCATAATCTGTGTCTTTCCAATTCCCGGAGGTCCCATAAGAAGCACAGGACGCTGACGTATCGCCGGAATCCTGTATTCTCCCTCTGCATTTTTACAAAGATATGCTTTTACTGTATTAACAATCTCCTGTTTCGCCTCTTTAATATTCATAGCCATGTCCTTTCTATCTGTCTGACTTATCCAGTCTTATTCTCATCGCCCACGCAGGCACTTTCGTCTCATCGTAATCTTTCATGAATACAAATGCGGTTCTGTAACCTGGCTTTTTCTTCGGGTAAGTTCCTTCTCCATCTGTGAAATACAACATTCCACCGGGATTCTTAATCTTTCCTTCTTCAATCAGTCTGTCTATATATTTGAACGGAGGTCTGAAATCAGTATTGCCGCCTCCCTTTATCTCAAATGTATTGAAAAATCCTTCAAGCTGCTCCCTGTCTTTAATAACATCATCACTCTGTATTACATCATCACACTGTATAATATGGATGCAGCTCACCTTGAAAAATGCCCTGTCGTCCATAATTATGTCAAATGTTTCCTGTAGGAATCTTCTCACAAGCTCCCCACTCGTTGAATAGCTTGTATCGACAACTACCACTAATTGCCTTATCTTGTCAATTTCTCTTGTCTCAAGCGGCTCAATAAGCGGCATATTTTTATATACTGACAATCCATAAGCATAATATCCAAGATCAAATTCATCATCATTAATCTTTAACTCTTCATGATACTCAGCAAATTTCTTAAGAAAATCCCTGTAGCTACGCCGGCGTTTCTGTACACGCATAAGCTCATTTAATGAATTTTCATCCTTACCACTCTCGCCATCGCTTTTCTGCTTCTCCATAGTCATCTGACGCGCCCGCTGCTCCCACTGCTGCTGCACCTTATGTGGCTGCTGTATCATGTTCTTTCTGTCATTCTTGTACTGCCATATTGTATGGTCATCTGTATAGAATTCCAGCCACAGCTTATTAAGTTCTTCCTTATTAATATCCAGCAGGAATTCATATATCTGTGCTGACGAAACACATTTATCATCATCCAGCCTTTTATATATATCCTGTCTTCTCCATGTCAGTATCCTTTTCACGCACGGCTTATCAAGTCTGTCAATTATTCTCTCAACAGCAATATCACACGCAAGATTCCACAGATTCTCATCTCTTCCGTCACACAGCCATATGTGGCTGTACACACAATGAAGCACTGAATGTAGATACACCCTCACCAGAAAATTCTCATTCTTTCTGAACACATCCATCGTATGTCTTGTATTCATATACAGATATACTCCGTCTGTTGCAAATGTGGACAATCCCATGTTAGCCCTTGGCACAAGCACATTAAGCACAGGCTCCATAAATCTCATATCAACATATATTTTCCCTGCAAGATAATCTATTATCTTGCCACACATCTCAAGTTCCCATTCGCTCTCTGTCTGAATATGTGCCATGCCACCATCTCCTTTCATGTCCGATTTTTTCAACTTTAAAATTCATATCTGCTCTTTTTAAACTTTGGTGCAAATCTGCTGCCAAGTTCAATAATTGCTGTACTTCCCATTGTCCAGTCACATTTCCCAGCAAGTTTGAGTGCGGCATCAAGTCCACTCTCATCAAGTATATTATTATCAGCCATGAACTCAATAATATCAATTCTTCGCTCAGCAACTACCCATTCCAGCACATTTGCAGTATTGTCCTTAATGAATTCCATATACATATCTCTTGCACTATCTGTCAGTTTAACTGGATACTGCAGTCTTCCAACCGCCATCTTCGATAAAGTATATGTACTTTCCAGAGCCTTCGCCGCTTCAAATATTGTATCGTATCCAGCAGCATCTACAACCCCATTGTCAAAAAGCTGCCTTGCCCTGTAGCCTTCCCCCTGCAGATCCATGTGGAATATATGTGCAGGTCCGATTTCTTCATAGCTTTCAGTATACTCTGAATAATAGAAACTTCCATATGTATTTCCATCATCAACATATTTAAGTTCAATTCCCTTATTAAGCTGTTTCAGGAAATACTGTGCCCCAGTCGGCTCTTCCGCCCTGCTTCTTACCACAAGCACAGACAGTCCCATACAATTCATAAATGCATCATTATTAACCACATTTAAACTGCTCCCAAATTCTATACATTTAAGCTTTCTGCAATTATAAAATGCGTAACTGCATAATTCCTGCACACTGTCCGGCAGTATAACCTGTTCAACATAATCTCCGCTAAGTTCATTCATTCCTCTGTCTCTGGCAAGCTTTTCCATCTTCTCCCAGTCATTATCTAATGTCCGATTCTTACAATTATTTCTTGCAGAGAAACAATACTCTCCTAAAACTTTAACCTCATGTCCATCTATCATCTGCGGAATATACACCACAGATGTCTGGCCCATGAGCCTCAATATATGTAAACCATCTTTTTTCTCTTCACATAACGCAGCATAATTAACTTCCACTCCCTGCTGCCACACACTATACTCTGCGACCATTATCAATCTCCTTGTTGTCTGTCTTGTTTCATTCTAACATAAAATGTCCTGCTCTGGCATAGATTGTATAAATGAATCCTGCGGAGTCCCCACATGCGAGACTATATAGAAGAACGTGCCATACAACTGGCATATTACATAATTGAACATAAGGCTACTGTAAGACAGACTGCTAAAGCATTTAACGTAAGCAAAAGTACTGCACATAAAGATGTTACCACCAGGCTTATGGAAATCAATCCTGAGCTTGCCAAGGAAGCCCGAAAAATACTTGATGTCAATAAACAGGAGCGTCATATTCGCGGTGGAATGGCAACTAAAGAAAAATATCTGCACTCATGTACCAGATAAAACAGCTACTATAAAATTTATATAAAAATCTTAATTTACTCTTGACGAATGTCATTATATTGTGTACTATCTTATGCGGTAATATTAATTGAATATTTTATATCCCTTATTAAGAGCGGTGGAGATACATAGGATCTATGAAGCCCGGCAACCCCTTTTGTATTGAGGAAGGTGCCAACCTGAGCGATATTAGTCGAACAATAAGAGGATTTCGATACAGTCTATCGGGTCCCCTTGTCGGGGACCTTTTTTTGTGCGAGTAGCGATAACAATGTAATTCTGGCATCTGAGCTGCGAGCGCGAATAGCGATGAGAATCTAACTCGAATAACGATGAAAAATCATGGGATAGACATATTCACGATAAAATCAAAAGGAGATAACATGGAAAAAAGATTATTTACTTCAGAATCAGTAACAGAAGGACATCCTGACAAAATCTGCGACCAGATTTCAGATGCAGTACTTGACGCTCTCTACGAGCAGGATCCATACTCAAGAGTAGCATGCGAAACTCTTACTAACACAGGTTTTATTATGGTAATGGGCGAGGTTACAACTAAGGCTAACATAGATATTCCTTCTATCGTAAGAAAGACAGTTACAGATATCGGTTATGACAGCTCTGATAAAGGATTTGATGGTAACACCTGTGCTGTTATGGTTGCATTAGACAAGCAGTCAGCTGATATTGCTATGGGTGTTGATAAGGCTCTTGAAGCTAAAGATGGCGAGATTGATGATTCAGAAGGTGGTGCCGGCGATCAGGGTATGATGTTTGGTTACGCAACTAACGAAACTCCTGAATTCATGCCTTACTCTTCTGCACTTGCACAGAAGCTTTCTAAGCAGCTTACAAAGGTTCGTAAAGATGGCACTCTTTCTTACTTAAGACCAGATGGAAAGACACAGGTAACAGTTGAATATGATGAAAACAAAAAGCCAATAAGACTTGATGCTATCGTTGTTTCGTCACAGCATGCTCCTGAAGTATCTCAGGAACAGATTCATGATGATATTAAGAAATATGTTATTGACGCAATCGTTGATCCAGCTATGATTGACGCTGACACTAAGATATACATTAATCCAACAGGACGTTTTGTAATTGGTGGACCTAACGGAGATTCAGGTCTTACAGGACGTAAGATTATCGTTGATACTTATGGTGGTGCTGCCAGACATGGTGGTGGTGCTTTCTCTGGTAAGGACTGCACTAAGGTTGACCGTTCTGCTGCATACGCTGCAAGATATGTTGCTAAGAATATTGTTGCTGCGGGACTTGCTGACAGATGTGAGATTCAGCTTTCATATGCAATCGGTGTTGCAAGACCAACATCTATCATGGTTGATACATTTGGCACAGGAAAGCTTGATGAAGAAAAAATCGTTGAAATCATCCGTGAGAACTTCGATTTAAGACCTAACGGAATCATTAAGATGCTTGACTTAAGAAGACCTATCTACAAGCAGACAGCTGCTTATGGTCACTTTGGACGTACAGATCTTAACCTCCCTTGGGAGAAGCTTGACAAGGCAGATGTACTTGCTAAGTATCTTGCTTAATTAAAGTTCTGAGCTGTTTATGTATAATTAAATACTTTGATGAATTTTTAAAGCCTGCTTTTGTTTGAAAGCAGGCTTTTTGATTAATTAAGCTTACTTATTAATTCATATATCACGTTTATATATGGATGATATTAATA
>ERZ1035025.640-NODE-640-length-21865-cov-40.928061_pt1 | contig 21865 bp, 18 predicted proteins | sample MGYA00520619_ERZ1035025 | MGnify/ENA primary metagenome ERZ1035025 (study PRJEB33766, sample SAMN09781742) | gut metagenome | biome: gut microbiome | host: Homo sapiens | place: Madagascar | study: EMG produced TPA metagenomics assembly of the PRJNA485056 data...
TTGTGTTTTTTATTTTCTTTTTCCACGGTCAACGCACAATTTTTTTTAAAAAAAACAGAGTTTTTGGAACCAGAACAAGCTTTTCAACCAGAAATTAGTGTTTTAGAAAATAATGAAATTTTGATTCATTACAAAATTGCTCCAAATTATTATTTGTATAAAGATCGTTTTTCTTTTGAAATAGAAAATGCTGAAATTTTAGAAACAATTTTTCCGCAAGGCACAATTAAAAACGATGAACATTTTGGCGAAGTGGAGGTTTATTACAACGATGTGCCCATACAATTAAAAATTAAAACAAAAAAAATCGGACTTTTGAATATTAAAGCAACAAGCCAAGGTTGTGTGGAAAATGGCGTGTGTTATTTGCCGTTGACGCAAAATTTGGAAGTAGAATTAAAAGAAATCATTAAAGAATCGCCAACAATTATCCAAGACGAATCTCACAAAATTTTAAATCAATTAAAAAACACCGACTTTTTGGCGAATTTATTCTTTTTCTTTTTGGCGGGTGTTGGTTTGTCTTTAACACCTTGTGTGTTGCCGATGATTCCTATTTTGTCTGGCATTATTATTCAGCAAAATAAAGCGGAAAATCAAAAATTGCATCATTTTTGGTTGTCGCTTTTTTATGTTTTGGGAATGGCGCTGACTTATACCATCGCAGGTGTTGCGGCAGGTTTAAGCGGCACGTTGCTTTCCGCTTTTTTGCAAAACCCGTGGGTGTTGTCTGCTTTTGCTTTGATTTTTGTGTTTTTGGCATTTTCTATGTTTGGTTTTTATGAATTGCAAATGCCGCAATTTGTGCAGAATTGTTTGAGTAAAAAAATTAACACCAAAAAAGGCAGTTTTGTTTCTGTTTTTGTGATGGGCGCTTTGTCTGCTTTGATTGTTGGCCCTTGCGTGGCAGCGCCTTTGGCTGGTGCTTTAATGTATATTGGGCAAACGGGCGATGCGTTTTTGGGCGGATTTTCCTTATTTTTAATGGCGCTTGGCATGGGTTTGCCGCTTATTGTTGTTGGCGTTTTGGGTTCATCCTTTTTGCCAAAAACGGGCGTTTGGATGATTAGCATCAAATACTTTTTTGGCGTTGTTTTATTAGCCTTGGCGTTGTGGATTATTCATCCTATTTTAAATATTCAAATTTTAATGTTTTTATGGGCAAGTTTATTTATTATCACCGCCATTTATTTTAAAGCCTTGGATTCTTTACCAGATAAAGCAAATAATTTTCAACGTTTTTTAAAAGGCATTGGTATTTTATTATTTTTAATAGGCGTTATTTTTTTAATTGGCGCTTTTTCTGGTGCAAAAGATTTTGCACAACCTTTAAATAATTTAATTGTTCAAAATAATAAAACGCCATCAAAAGAATATAATTTTAAAATAATTAAAACAAACGATGAATTAAATGCCGAATTACAAAATTCTTTAAAACCAATTATGTTGGATTTTTATGCCGATTGGTGTGTTACTTGCAAAGAAATGGAGCGTTTTACATTTAGCGATGATATGGTTTTTAATCAACTGAAAAATTATAATTTATTAAAAATAGACGTAACAAATAATACTGCGGAAGACCAAAAAATTTTAAAACGTTTTTCTTTATTTGGTCCGCCTGCCATTTTATTTTTTGAAAAAGGCGAAGAAAAAAATCGCATTGTTGGTTTTAAAAACGCTAAGGAATTTTTAAAAATTTTTTAAGGTTTACCGTGGAAAAAAGCGTAAAATAACGCCACTTTCAAAGCGTTGGGGGAGAAATGTTCTTATTGATTGGCTACGTGGTGGTTTTACTTGCAGCTCTTGGCACGTATGCCATTCACGGGAGTTTGTTGGCGCTTTGGGTGCCCACCGAATACGCCGCTTTGATTGGTATGGATTTGGGTTATTTTTTGGCAAGCAACAGTTTGCCTGCCATCAAAGCCACGCTGGCTGCCATTCCTGCCGCCTTAAAAGGTCCCAAAGGCAACAAGGCTTATTACATAGACGTGTTGGCTTTGCTTTTTGAATTGTTATCAAAAGTAAGAAAAGAAGGGCTAATGTCCATTGAAGGTGATGTGGAAAACCCCGAAAGCAGCGCTATTTTTGGCAAATACCCGCAAATTGCAGGGGATCACCATTTGTTGGAATTTATTTGCGATTATTTGCGGATGATGGTCGGCGGCAATTTAAACGTGTTGGAAGTAGAAGCCTTGATGGAAGCCGAATTGGAAGTGCATCACCATGAAAGTTTGCATCCTTCACATGCTGTGGCACAAATGGGCGATGCCACGCCCGGTTTTGGTATTGTGGTTGCCGTGATGGGCGTGGTCAATGTGATGGGTTCGGTTGGCCAACCGCCTGCGGTGTTGGGCAAAATGATTGGCGGCGCTTTGGTTGGCACGTTTGCGGGTTTGTTGATTTGTTATGGTTTTATTGCCCCGTTGGCAAATGTGATGGCAGCCAAAGCGGATGCCGATTCCACAGCATATAAACTCGTTAAACAAGTGTTAATTGCTTCTATGTCTGGTTATGCCCCGCAAACTGCCATTGAATTTGGTCGCAAAATTTTGGGCGGGCATGATCGCCCGGGTTTTGTGGAATTAGAGTCTGAACTCAAAAGCCGCAAAGGTTAAAGGTTAAAAATAAATGGCAGAAGATACCCGCCCTATTGTTATCAAACGCAAAAAGGTTGTGGCAGGTGGTGCGCACGGCGGCGTTTGGAAATTGGCTTATGCTGATTTTATGACCGCAATGATGGCGTTTTTTCTTTTGATGTGGTTGTTGGGTTCTACGGCGGCGGGTGATTTGCAAGGAATCTCTGATTTTTTTCAAAATCCTTTAAAGGTTGGCATTGGTGGCGGTTCAGGTTCGGGCAGTGCCAGCAGTATTTTGCAAGGCGGCGGCAAAGATTTAACCAAACGTGCAGGGCAAGTGAAAGACGGCGATGTTGAAAAAACACGCCGCCGTTCCAGCAAAGATAGCCGTGATGAAGCCTTTGTGCGTGCGGAAGGACAACGTTTAGAATCTTTAAAATTGGAAATTGAAGGAATGATTGAAAAATTGCCGGAATTAAAAGAATTTCGCAATCAATTGTTGTTGGACTTCACGGCAGAAGGTTTGCGCATACAAATTATTGATGAACAAAATCGCCCTATGTTTGATTTATCCAGCTCGGAATTAAAACCTTATGCCCGTGAAATTTTGCAGCGCATTGGCGGCGTTTTAAATGCGGTGGATAACAGCATTAGCTTATCCGGCCACACCGATGCATCTCGTTATGCAGGCGATGGCACAGGTTTTGGAAATTGGGAATTGTCTGCCAATCGTGCTAATGCATCTCGGCGCGAATTGATTTTGGGCGGTATGAATGAAAACAAAATTTTGCGGGTTGTGGGTTCGGCATCCACCATTTTGTATGACAAAAACGACCCGCTTAATCCTGCCAATCGCCGCATCAGTATTGTGGTGTTAAACAAACGCACGGAGGAAGCCATTTTGCAAGAATTGGGACCAGAATCGGCTATTTTGGATGAAGCCAACACAGCACTTCCTATTCTTGAAAATACCACTGCAACCATTGAATCCAACATTTTTTGAGGTGTTTTGATGAGTAAAACTATTCTTTGCATTGATGATTCCGCTTCCATTCGCCAAATGCTTTCTTTTACCTTAAAAACCGCGGGTTACGAAGTGTTGGATGCCGCTGACGGCGCGGAAGGTTTAGAAAAAGCCAAACACAACACCATTGACTTGGTGATTACCGACCAAAATATGCCCAAAATGGACGGAATAACGTTGATTAAAGAATTGCGCGCGATGCCGCAATATGCAAAAACGCCGATTTTAATGTTAACCACCGAATCTTCTCCTGAAATGAAAGAACAAGGCAGACAAGCAAAGGCAACGGGTTGGTTGGTTAAACCTTTTGACCCCAAAAAATTGATTGAAGTGGTGAAAAAAGTTCTGGGTGAATAGGTTAATCAAGCGAGCGAGCAGGCGATGGAAATTGACTTATCGCAATTCCACCAAACTTTTTTTGAAGAAGCGAGCGAACATTTAGCCAATCTTGAAAATTTGCTTTTAAACTTGGATGCCGCCGCGCCAGACGATGAAGATTTAAACGCCATTTTTCGTGCTGTGCATTCCATCAAAGGCAGTGGCGCCACTTTTGGTTTTGCGGATTTATCCGAATCAGCGCACATTTTTGAAAATTTGCTTGACCAATTGCGCCAACACCATTTGACTTTAACGCCAGAGATTTTGGATTTGTGCTTGCAAGCGCGCGATATGTTGAGCGGTTTTTTGGCGGTTTACCGCGATGGTGCCAAAAAAGATGAAGCGCAAATTGCAAACATTTGCGAACGTTTAAAAAAAGCGGCAAGTGGAAAATCAGCAGAAAAATCAGCAAAAATCCACGGTGAACCGCCAAAAATTTTGAAAAAAAATTCGGGTTTACCGTGGAAAAATATTTTTTTGGTGGAATTTAAGGTTTTGGATTCGGCAAAAGAAGGTTTAAACAATCTTTTTGAGGAATTATCCAAACTTGGCGAAATTGAAAACCAAACGCCATTTGATTCCAAAACCCAAACTTTTAAAATCAAAACCAACGCCGAACAAAACGAAATTGCCGAGTGGTTGGATTTTGTTTGCGAAAATCATTCTTTAAAAATCACGCCGGAAAATTTTACGGACGATGCCAACGGCGCTTATGGTTTTTTTGATGAATTGGAATCGGACACGGAAAAATCATCCAAACCCATTGATGATGAAAATGGCGCTTATGGTTTTTTTGAACCGATTGAAGAACAAGCAAAACCTGCCGAAATTAAAAAACCGACAAAACCATCCAAACCGGCTATTGACAAAAAATCTACTGATTTATCCATTCGCGTGCCAACCGCCAAGGTCGACCAATTGATCAATTTGGTGGGTGAATTGGTGATGGCAAAATCCATGTTGTTGGCGGTTTTGGGAGAAGAATCGCAAGAAAACGAATTGCTTTTTACCGCTTTAAACAATTTGGAGCGCAACAGCCGCGATTTGCAAGAAGCGGTGATGGGTATTCGTATGTTGCCGTTGTCTTTTGTTTTTTCGCGTTTTCCGCGGTTGGTGCATGATTTGTCCGCGCAATTGGGCAAAAAAGCACGTTTGGAAATTCAAGGCGAATCCACAGAAATTGACAAAGGAATGATTGAAAAAATATCTGATCCTTTAACGCATTTGATTCGCAATGCTTTGGACCACGGCATTGAAATGCCAAGCGAGCGCATTCAAGCAGAAAAAAATGAAGAAGGCGTGATTCGCCTTTCTGCGCGGCATCAAGGCGGCAATGTGGTCATTGAAATTGGAGACGATGGCGCAGGGCTCAACAAAACCAAAATTTTGGCAAAAGCGCGTGAGCGTGGAATGCCTTTAAAAGAAAATATGACCGACCACGATATTTTTGCCTTGATTTGCGAGGCTGGATTTTCCACCGCGCAAAAGGTAACGGATGTTTCCGGGCGCGGCGTGGGAATGGATGTGGTGAAAAAAAATCTGCAAATTTTGGGCGGGCGTTTGGAAATTGATTCTATTGAAGGCATCGGCACAAAAATGAGCATTTTTCTGCCTTTAACACTGGCAATTTTGGATGGTATGTCGGTTAAAATCGGCAAACAAACTTACATTTTGCCGTTGTCTTGCGTGGAAGAATCTTTTCAAATTCATCCAAAAGATTTAAAAACGATGTCTCATCAATGGTTGGTCAAAGTGCGTGGCGATTATTTGCCAATTATCATTCCGCACATTTTGTTTCAAATGGCGCCCGATGTGGCAAAAGAAAAATCTTGGCAAGAGGTTTTGTGTTCGGGCATTGTGGTGGTTTTGATTTCTGGGCATCGCCGTGCGGCATTTTTTGTGGATGCGCTCTTGGGGCAACATCAAGTTGTGATTAAAAGCATTGAAACCAATTACCACGCAATCAAAGGGTTTTCAGGCGCCACAATTTTGGGCAACGGCCAAGTGGCGCTGATTTTTGACCCGCACGCTTTGGTGGATGGCATTGAAAATGAACAAAAACGAAGTTGAAACGCACGAATATTTGGGTTTTTTGTTGGGCAATGAAGAATACGCCATTGATATTTTGCGCGTTAAAGAAATCCGCGGTTACACCGAGCCAACAACCATTGCTGATGCGCCGCCCTTTGTGAAAGGCGTGATTAACTTGCGCGGCAACATTGTGCCGATTGTGGATTTGCGCATGCGTTTTGGGTTGGAAAATATCACTTACACGCCTTTTACCGTGGTGATTGTTTTAAACGTTATGGCACGCACGCTGGGCATTGTTGTGGATAATGTATCCGATGTTTTTCGTTTGAGTGCGCAAGATATTCGCCCAGCACCGGATTTTTCTGGCATTTTTCATTCCCGCTACATTCAAGGTTTGGCAAATGTTGGGGACAAAATGTTGATTGTTACCGACATTGAAGCCTTGATGGCAAGTTCTGAAATGGCATTGTTTGATGAAGCAAAATTTGAAAAAAATTAAACGTTGACCGTGGAAAATTGAAAAAATCCACGGTCAACTTTAAAAAATTTTTAAATTTTTTAAAAAAAGGAAAAAAATGAACACAACGCACCAAGAAATTGTTTTGAATGAAGAAACGTTGTTGGTTTCTGCCACAGACCAAAACGGCATAATTAAAGAAGTGAATCAAGATTTAATAGATATTAGCGGTTTTTCTGAAAACGAAATGATTGGCCAAGCGCACAATTTGTTGCGCCATCCGGATATGTCTGATGAAGTTTTTGATGATATGTGGCGCGATTTAAAATCCGGCAGACCTTGGACAAGTTTAATCAAAAACAAAACCAAAAACGGCAATTTTTTTTGGGCATCCACCACCATTGCACCTTTTTTTGAATACGGCAAAATCGCTGGATTTTTATCGGTGCGCCGATTTGCTCCACGTGAAAAAATCAAAGAATTTGAAGAAAATTTTCAGTTGTTAAACGAAAAAAAAATTTATTTTCATCACGGCACTTTTTTTAAACACAAACCGCATCAATTTTCTATTCGCCAAAAATTGATTATCGGTTTTTCTATTTTGATTTTGTTGGGCGTTTTGGTTGCGGGTTTGGGCGTTTGGGGAATGGGTTCGCTTAATCAATCCTTGGATTATGTCTACAACTTCCATGTGAATAATATGCGCACGCTTGGCAAAATTGACCGCGTGAATTTGGAAAACCGCGCGCAGATTATGCTTTCTTTGCAACATAATCCAAATAGCGAATTTGCCAATATGCACACGCATTCTTTAAAAAGCCATACGGATGCCATTTTTCGCAATATCAAGCAAAACAATAGCTTTTGGGAAGAATTTGCCAAAGAAAACAACTCGCCGCTTGCCAAAGAAGCGCGGGATTTGCAAAACCAACTCAACCAAAATGGTTTTTTAAAAGCGCTTGATTTTATTGCCAATGGCGATTACAGCGCGGCAAACCGCTTGTTGTTGTCTGAAATCAATCCGCTTTACGACCAAACGGCTGAAAAAATCAACACGCTTTATGCCTTGGAGCGTGAAGACAGCACCAACCGCATTGGTTCTGACCGTGCTTTTTATCAAAACCAACGCTGGATTATTTTCGGGTTGATATTCTTTTCTTTAATTGTTGCGGTTTTGGTGGCGATGAGTGTGGTGCGCGCCATTAGCCGACCTTTGAATGATATGCGCAAAACGCTCACCGCCATTGCCAATGGCGATTATTCGCGCAATGTGGATTTAACCCGCGAAGACGAATTGGGGCAAGCTTTGCAAAGCGTGCAAGCTATGCAAGTGCAAAGTGGTTTTCGGCGTGCCAAAGACGAACACATCAACAACGAAAATTTGCGCATCAAAGCCGCTTTGGAATGCGCCAACGCCAACATGCAGGTTTTCAACAAAGCGGGCAAAATTATTTTTGCCAATGCCAATATGTTGGAAGCCTTGCGCCGCGTGGAAGATTTTTTAAAATCCAAAAATCCGCAATTTAATTTTGAAAATTATATTGGCTCGACCGTGGAAAAATGGATGTTGGATTCTTTGGGCGAGAGCATTGAAAGTTTAAACGCCTTAACCGAACACAAATCGGTGGAAGTGCAGTTTGGCAAGCGTTTGTTTCAAGTGAATATCAGCCCGATTAAAAACGACAAAGCCCAACATTTGGGCACAGTAACCGAATGGGTTGACACCACGGCAGAAAGCAACGCACAACGCGCCGTGCGTGAATTGGTTGGCAAAGCCGTGGCTGGCAATTTGCAAGCGCGTTTTGATACGTCAAAATTAGAAGGTTTTTACCGCGATTTGGGCGAAAACTTCAACCGCTTACTTGAAAACTGCAACAACGCCATTGATAACTTGGGCAATCTTTTGTCGCGTATGGCGCACGGCGATTTAACGCACACCATTACCACCGAATACCAAGGCACTTTTGCCAAATTAAGCGCCGATGCCAATCAAAGTGTTTTGCAGTTGCGTTCATTGGTTGGCGATATTCAAGCCTCGGCAGAAGCAATCAATAACGCGGTCAATGAAATTGCCGCCGGCAATCGTGATTTATCCACACGCACGGAAAAACAAGCCGCCAATTTGCAAGAAACCAGCGCCAGCATGGATGAACTCACCAGCACGGTCTCACAAAATGCGCAAAGTGCGCATCAAGCCAACACGCTGGCGCATCAAACGCAACAAATGGCAGAAAACGGCGGGCGCGTGGTGGATGAAGTGGTGGCAACAATGACGGCGATTCACCAATCTTCTCAACATATTTCTGAAATTATCGGTGTAATTGACGGCATTGCTTTTCAAACCAATATTTTGGCGTTAAATGCCGCGGTGGAAGCCGCGCGCGCGGGCGAACAAGGCAGAGGCTTTGCGGTGGTGGCATCCGAAGTTAGAAGTTTGGCACAACGTTGCGCCGCTTCTGCCAAAGAGATTAAAGCGCTGATTTCTGATTCTGTTGAAAAAGCCGAACTCGGCAATCGCCAAGCGCAAGAAGCGGGAGAAACCACACGCAAAATGGTGGAAAGTATCAAACGCGTGGCAGTGTTAATCACCGATATTGCCAATGCTTCAAGCGAACAAAGTTTGGGCATTGAGCAGGTGAGTCAAACCATCACGCAAATGGATGAAGCCACGCAACACAATGCCACTTTGGTGGAAGAAGCCACTGCTGCTGCGGAAAGTTTGGAAGAACAAGCGCAAAATCTTTTGCGTTCGGTGGAATTGTTTCGTTTGGTTGAAGCACCCAAAACATTTCCCGGACAATATATTGCGCCTTCTCTTATTCAAAATGCGCCAAACCATCCTTTTGAAAAATTAGAAAAAAACAACATTGAGGACGAATGGAAAGAATTTTAAATGTCCCATGAACTTGTTTTCACCCAAGCGGATTTTGAACGTGTTTGCCGTTTGATTTACCAGCGTTCCGGCATTGTGTTGAACGCCAGCAAGCGCGATATGGTTTATGTGCGTTTATCACCGCGTTTGCGCAATTTGCATTTTTTAACTTTTGCGGCTTATTTGGATTATTTGAGTTTGCACGCCGAAGAAATGGAGCATTTTGTTAATTCTTTGACAACCAATCTCACCTCTTTTTTTCGCGAGGCTTACCATTTTCCTATTTTGGCTAATTATTTAAAAACCATTGCGCACCGCCCAATTCGCATGTGGTCGGCGGCAACTTCCAGCGGTGAAGAAGCTTATTCTATGGCGATGTTGGCTTTTGAAACCTTAGGCAAAAATGCCAGCAATGATGTGCGTCTTTTGGCAAGCGATATTGATTCGGCGATGTTGGAATCGGCAAAGGAAGGCATTTACACGCGCGAACGCATCAAAAACATTTCGCCCCAACGCTTGCACCGTTTTTTTTTGCAAAATGCCAAAGACAACAACGTGGTTGCCATTCGCCCCGAAGTCAAACAATTGGTGCATTTTGAAAAAATCAATTTGCTTGACCCCATTTGGCCATTCAACGGAAAAATGGATGTGGTTTTTTGCCGCAACGTGATGATTTATTTTGACCGCGCCGTGCAAAAACGTGTTTTAAATCATTTGTTAGAAGTGATGCGCCCGGGCGCATTGTTTTTTGCTGGGCATTCTGAAAACCTATTTTACGCCGTAGACCGCTTGGAAGCTTTGGGGCAAACGGTTTACCGCGTTAAACCTTTATGAAGGGAACAAGCCGTGTTTGCCGTTGTTGGAAAATGGGCAACCAACCATTATTACGACCGCCACTTGTTGCGCGAAGCCGTCAAAGTTTTGCCGGGCGAATATTATGTTGCCGAACAATCGCAAAAACTTTTGGTTGCCGTTTTGGGTGCTTGCGTTGCGGTTTGTTTATACGACCCCAAAGCTAAAATTGTTGGCATGAACCATTTTATGAAGCCTGCTTGTTCGGATTATGCCGAAAAGATGATGACAACACTTACCGAGCGCGTTTTAAAAATGGGCGCAGACTCCCGCCGCTTGGAATCCAAGGTTTTTGGCGGCAGCTATTTTGCACAAACGCAAACCGATGGCAAAAAAAATGCGGAATTTGCCTTGCAATTTTTGCAAAAAAAACACATTCCCATTGTGGCACAAGATTTATTTGCTGGTTTTCCGCGCAAAATTTACGTTTTTGCTGAAAACGCGCGCGTTAGAGTCAAACGCTTGCACCATTTGAATAACGATACTTTGTTGCAACGTGAAAAAAATTACGCCGATTTTTTAAAAAGGCAAAGTTTATGAGCATTGGTGTTTTGGTTGTGGATGATTCGCAAGTCATACGCGATTTTTTGTCTTTAATTATCAACGATTCACCTGATTTAAAAGTCATCGGCACCGCGCCCGATGCCGCCAGCGCGCGCCATTTGATTAAAACCTTGCGCCCGGATGTTTTAACCTTGGATGTGCATATGCCCGGAATGGACGGCATTGATTTTTTAACGCGTTTGATGAAGTTAAATCCTATGCCGGTGGTGATGGTTTCATCCTTTACCAAAGAAGGTTCGCAAACAACGCTAAAAGCGCTTGAACTTGGCGCTGTGGATTTTGCAAGCAAACCTTTATTAAAAAATCCTCAATCGTGGGAAAACTACGCGCAAACCTTGCGCGACAAAATTCGCGCGGCGCACAGCGCCAAAATACGTTTTTTAAACACCAACGAAAAATCCGCGCAAACTTTTCAAACCAACGGTGTTGATGAATCAAAGTTTCAATTCAACCCCAATGCCATCATCGCGCTTGGCGCATCCACTGGCGGACCAGAAGCCATTAAAACTTTTTTAGAACAAATGCCCAAAAACTGCCCGCCGATTTTAATTGTTCAACACATGCCCGAACATTTTACAAATGCCTTTGCCGCACGATTAAACCGCATTGTTGCGCCCGAAGTGGTGGAATCACAAGGCAAAGAAGCGCTCGCTTTTGGCAAAGTTTTTGTTGCCCCGGGCAATGCGCATTTGTTTGTGCCGCGCGCCGCGCGCCACACGGCACTTTCAAACACTGCGCCGGTTTGCAAACAACGCCCATCGGTGGATGTTTTGTTTTCTTCACTAACCGACAAAGCCAAAAATGTGGTTGCCGTTCTTTTAACGGGAATGGGCAAAGATGGCGCAGCAGGTTTGTTAAAACTGCGGCAAGCGGGCGCGCACACGTTGGCGCAAGACCAAAAATCCGCATTGGTTTATGGTATGCCACGTGAAGCTTTTGAATTGGGCGCAGTAGAAGAATTGGGCAATCCTTTTGAATTGGCACAAAAAGCACTTGCTTTTTGCGCTGTTTAAAAAAATCCACGGTGAACGTTGTATTTTTTTGAAAATTTTTTAAGGTTTACCGTGGATTTTTGAAAAACTGCCGAAAATTGTCATAAAAACTGACAAAATTTGCCCCCCCCCCCCCCCCGAATTTAAAAATCTTTATTTTTCAAAGGGTTATGATTGGCATATTTTGTGTTACGCCGCGCTACCTAATTATTTTTCAATTTCCTAGGAGGATACAAATGAAAAAACTACAACAAGGTTTCACCTTAATTGAATTGATGGTTGTGATTGCCATCATCGGCGTTTTGGCGGCTATTGCCCTGCCGGCTTACCAAGATTATGTGATTCGCTCGCAAGTAGTGGCAGCTTTGGCAGAAATTGCGCCTGTCAAAACCAACTTTGAAGCCGCAAAATCGGAAGGTAAAACGCCAACTTTTTATGCGGATTTCACCACCAACAACTACATTTTCTTAGGCATCGGTGATGGTTCCAAACAAACCGATTCCGTCAAAACCTCTTACTGCACCGTGCAACTTTGGGGTGTAGCGGGTGCTGGTTCAATAAGTTACGGCAACGACTTCACATCTGGTGTGGAATGCCACATCGGCAATGGCAACAATGTGGTGAATGAAAAATTAAATGGCGACAAAGTTGCAATGCTGCGCCACAAAAACTACGGCGTGTGGCAATGCTATGCAAAAGTTGCTGCCAAATACATGCCTTCCACTTGCAGAAACTACGCACCTTAATCGTCAAGCAAATTTCCTAGAAGAAAAAAGAAGAGAGAAAACCCCCGCCTTTTCAAAAGGCGGGTTTTTTTTGACCTGTTTTTTTTGATTATCCACGGTGAACGTTGTATTTTTTTGAAAATTTTTTAAGGTTGACCGTGGGAAAAATGGTGGTGATGGGCAGACTTGAACTGCCGACCTATGGGTTATGAATCCATCGCTCTAACCACCTGAGCTACATCACCACAAAAACCTGCGATTTTATGAAAAAAATCGCCATTTGGTCAAGTATAATGCTTTGCCGTTTTCAAGGATTATTTATGAAATTATTTATTCGCACTTATGGCTGCCAAATGAACGAATACGATTCGGAAAAAATCGCAGCGCTTTTAAAAAAAACACGCAATGCTGAAATGGTGAATATTGCTGATTCTGCCGATTTAATTATTTTAAACACCTGCTCGGTCAGAGAAAAAGCACAAGAAAAAGTGTTTCACGAATTGGGGCGCTTGAAAATTTTAAAAGAAAAAAATCCCAATTTATTAATTGCTGTGGGCGGTTGCGTGGCGGCGCAAGAAGGCGATGCCATCATCAACCGTGCGCCGTTTGTGGATATTGTTTTTGGCACACAAACCTTGCACCGTTTGCCCAATTTAATTGAAGAGCGCTTAAAAACCAAAAAAGCGGCGGTGGATGTTTCTTTTCCAGAAATTGAAAAATTTGACGCATTGCCGCAAAGTGAGGAATCTCAAGGTTCTGCTTTTGTTTCCATTATGGAAGGTTGCTCCAAGTTTTGCACTTATTGCATTGTGCCTTTCACAAGAGGCGATGAAATTTCGCGCCCTTTTGACGATGTGATGCAAGAAGTTGAAAACTTGGCACAACAAGGTGTGAAAGAAATCAATTTGTTGGGGCAAAACGTCAATGCTTACCGCGGTGAATTTGAAGGCGAAAATGTGGATTTGGCGTTTTTAATTGAACAAATTGCAGAAAATCCCAAAATCAAGCGCATTCGCTACACCACTTCGCACCCAACGGAAATGACGGAGCGCTTAATTAGTTGTTATAAAAATATCCCCAAACTCGCCTCACACTTGCATTTGCCCGTGCAAGCGGGTTCAGACCGTGTTTTGGCGGCAATGAAGCGCGGTTATACCGTGTTGGAATACAAATCCATCATCCGCAAACTGCGTGCTGTGCGCCCCAACATTTCCATTTCTAGCGATTTTATTGTTGGTTTTCCGGGGGAATCGGAATCGGATTTTCAAAAAACCTTGGATTTGATTGATGCCATCGGTTTTGATGCTTCTTTTTCTTTTATTTTTAGCCCGCGCCCGGGCACGCCTGCGGCGGATTTAAAAGATGAAACAACGGCATCTGAAAAAGCAAAACGCTTACTTTTATTGCAGAAAAAAATTGAGTTGCATTCGCAAAAAATCAGCCAAGCGATGGTTGGTTCCGTTCAAAAAGTGTTGGTGGAAGGCGTCTCCAAAAAGAATCCCGAAGAGCTTAAAGCCCGCACGGAAAACAACCGCATCGTCAATTTTTTTGTGCCAAGCGAAAAACACGCGCGTTTTATGCACCAATTCATTAACGTCAAAATCACCCAAGCCTTGCCGCACAGCTTAAAAGGCGAAATTTTGTTGAAAGAAGATGCCGCGTGAATATTTTGCAATTTGATTTAAACCCTGATAACACCACGTTTTTGGCGAATCTTTGTGGCGTGTTGGATGAAAATATCACCGCCATTGCCCGCCATTTTGACGTTGTGATTCGCCGCCGCGGTGCGCATTTTGAGTTGGAAGGCAAATCCGCCAAAACATTAAAAAACGCCCAACGAGCTTTGGAAACTTTTTACGAATCTGCCGAAAAACCCTTGGATTTAAACGCCATACATTTGGGGTTGCTTTCTTTAAATGCGCCAGCCGCAACAGTGCGTTTTTCTTTAAAGAAAAAAGAAATCATCGGCAAAAGCGCGCAACAAGTGGCGTATTTGGAAGCCATCACAAAACACGACATTGTTTTTGGCGTGGGCCCCGCTGGCACGGGCAAAACTTATTTGGCGGTGGCTGCCGCCGTGGATGCATTAGAACGCCATTGGGTGGAACGCATTATTTTAACACGGCCGGCGGTAGAAGCTGGTGAGCGTTTGGGTTTTTTGCCGGGCGATTTGTCGCAAAAGGTTGACCCTTATTTGCGCCCGTTGTTGGACGCTTTAAACGAATTTTTGGGCGCTGAGCGCTTAACCGCTTTGTATGAAAAAAACCGCATTGAAATTGCCCCTTTGGCGTTTATGCGTGGTAGAACGCTCTCCAACGCTTTTGTGATTTTGGATGAGGCGCAAAACACAACTTCTGAACAAATGAAAATGTTTTTAACCCGCATTGGCTTTGGCACCAAAGCGATTATTACGGGCGATTTAACGCAAATTGATTTGCCCGCACAACAATTAAGCGGCTTAAAAGAAGCGGAAACGATTTTAAAAAACATCCCCGAATTGGCGTGGATTAGGTTTTCTAAAAAGGACGTGATGCGCCATCCTTTGGTTGCCAAAATTTTGAGCGCTTATGAAAAAAAGGAAAAAAAAGAACAATGAAAACGCAAAAAATTTACCTGCAAAATGAAAGCAAAAACGCCAACGTGCCTAAAAAAAAGGATTTTAAAAAATGGGCGGATTTATCTATTTTAAAAAATAAAAATGCGCAAATTACCATTCGCTTGGTCTCTGAATCTGAATCGCAAAGCTTAAACGCACAATTTCGCCAAAAAGAGGCGCCCACCAACGTGCTTTCTTTTCCTTATGAAAATACGGCAAAAATTGTTTGTGGCGATTTGGCGATTTGCCCAGCAATTGTTGAAAGAGAAGCGCAAGAACAAGGTAAAACGCTCTTTGCGCATTATGCGCATTTGACCATCCACGGCATTTTGCATTTGCAAGGTTTTGACCACGAAACCGAATCCGATGCCAAACAAATGGAATTGTTAGAAATCCAACTCTTACAATCGCTAGCCATTCCTAATCCTTACGAAAATCCACGGTAAACAATAATTTTTTTTGAAAAAAGTTCTGCGTTGACCGTGGAAAATCGCCATCAAAAAACCCGCTTTCAAGCGGGTTTTTTTTTAATTATTATTTTTGAAACGATTAGGGTTGACCAGCGTTGGCGGCGTATTTCACGCAAGTGGAAGGCATATATTTGGCAGGGGTTTCTGCGTAGCATTGCCAAACGCCGTAATCTTTGTGGCGGAGCATTGCAATTCTATCGCCCGCTAATTTTTCATTCACCACATTGTTGCCATCGCCGATGAAGCATTCCACGCCAGAGTTGAAGTTACCGTAATTAGTCAAAGAAGGGGCACCAGCCACACCAAAGATTTTCACACGGCAATAAGAGGTTTTCACCGTGGTGGAGTTTTGGGAACCATCACCAATGCCCATAAAAATGTAGTTGTTGGTGGTGAAGTCGGCATAAAAAGTTGGCGTTTTGCCTTCTGATTTTGCCGCTTCAAAGTTGGTTTTGGCAGGTGCAATTTCAGCCAAAGCGGCAGTAACTTGCGAGCGAATCACATAATCTTGGTAAGCCGGCAGGGCAATAGCCGCCAAAACGCCGATGATGGCAATCACAACCATCAATTCAATTAAGGTGAAACCTTGTTGTAGTTTTTTCATTTGTATCCTCCTAGGAAATTGAAAAATAATTAGGTAGCGCGGCGTAACACAAAATATGCCAATCATAACCCTTTGAAAAATAAAGATTTTTAAATTCGGGGGGGGGGGGGGGGCAAATTTTGTCAGTTTTTATGACAATTTTCGGCAGTTTTTCAAAAATCCACGGTAAACCTTAAAAAATTTTCAAAAAAATTTGCCGTTGACCGTGGAAAAACGTGGATTTTTGAAGCGTGTTAAAATGGCGCATTTTTTAAAACGCATTCCATCACAATGACAACATTACTCGCCACGCCGCCACGCCCTTTGAATTTTATCTCCCGTTTGATTTTCAATTCGCCACGCACGCTTTTTATTGTGGCGGTGTGGGTGATTGTTGTTGTGAAATCTGGCTTTGGCATTTTTAACCTTGAACTTTTGGCGCAACTTGCCGAAAACCCTTTCACAAACCCCATCACTGAGCCGCATTTGCATTTTTTGTTTTGGAGCTGGCTCACACCTTTTTTGATGTGGACCTTGGGCATTGCAACGCCTACGGGCGTTTTGTGTTTTTTTATTTTCTTTTCTATTGCTTTTACGCTTTTATTTATTTTAACTGCGTGGCGTTTTTTACCAGACCATTTGGCGCGTATTTCTCTTTTAATATTCGCCGCAATGCCAACATCTGGCACGGTTTATTTTTTAATTTGCACCGATTCTTTAACACTTTTTTTGATGATGGCGGCATTACTTTTTCCGGATTATAAAAATCAAAAGAATTTAATTTTTGTTTTTATTATTGCTGTTTTATTAGGCATGCAAGATTTTGAAAAAATTGTTCTTGCCGCTGGCGCACTTTTTTTGGGAACATATTTAACACAACGTTATATTAAAGAAAATGATATTGAATTTAAATATACCCCAACATTTGCACTCACCCTTGTTTTTGGCGCGGTGATGGGCAAATTAGTTTTAATGGGTATTTTTTCTTATTTTGAAATTGTGGTTAATTCCGGGCGTTTTTTTTGGTTGCAAAATTATTTGTATCGTGTTGTGCCGGTATTTTTTTATAAAATCCAAGAAAGTTTTTATTCTTGCTTGGGCATGGCGTGGTTGGTGGCTTTTTATGTGGTTTTTAATGAAAAATACGGCAAGTTTTTTGGATTAGCACTTTTGTGTTGTTTTTTGGTTTTAATTATTGCAATGGACCACACGCGGGTTTTTGCTTTAATTTCTTTGCCTTTGATGGCGCAGTTTATTTTGTTTAATCAAAACTTGCTTTCCAAAATCACAAAACCTTGGGCGGCGTTATTTTGTTGTTTGTGGTTAATTGCGCCATTTGTGTGGATTTTGGTAGAAACGCATTTCACAATGACATCGCACAATATTTTTGCTTTATTGATTAATTTTTTTGATTTTGATTTTTTTGTGCCGAATTAAAATGTTGCGCCCGTTGAATTATTTGAACCGTTTTATTTTTGAAACACCCTTTTGGCTATTTGTTTTGAGTCTTTGGGTATTGATGGTTTTTAAGTCTGGTTTGGCACAAGCCGTGCCGCTTGACCCTGTGGTGTCCTTGGCAATTAGCCCTTTTGAAAACATTATTGGTGAAAATTTTTCGCATTATATTTTTTTCACATGGCTTGCGCCCTTTTTAATGTGGTGTTTGGGCATTGATAATGAAGATGGCGTTTTGTATTTTAGTTTTTTCTTTACTATTCTTTATACCCTTTTATTTTTTTTTACCGCGCGCCGATTTTTGCCCGATAAACTCGCGCGTATTTCTTTGTTAATTTTTGCTTCTATTTCCGCTTCTTCCACTGTTTATTTTTGGATATGCCCAGATTCTTTAACGCTTTTTTTAATGTTGTTGGCTCTTGTTATTCCTTTTCAAAAAATGCCGTGGGCAATTTTTATTATCGGCGCTTTATTAGGTTTACAAGATTTTGAAAAAATAGTTATCGGTGCCGCAGCGCTTGCTTTTGCCACTCATTTTTCACAAAAAGATAAAGATGCCCCAAAATTTTTATATTCGCCTACTTTTGCACTTACTTTAATTTTGGGGGCAGTTTTTGGAAAATTGCTTTTAACGTGGATTATTTATTATTTTGATATTCAAATTGACACCAACCGTTTTGATTGGATTGGTCAATATTTTATGTTTTTGTTGAGCAGTTTTTTTAAATTATTCCAACATTCTTTTTATTCTTGTTTGGGTGTTGGTTGGTTGGTTGTTTGTTATGTGATTTTTAATGAAAAATACGGCAAATGGTTTGGGTTGATGATATTGGGTTGTTTTTTTATTTTAACAATTGCCTTAGACCACACCCGCATTTTTGCGATGATTACCTTTCTTTTAATGGCGCAATTTATTTTATTTAACCGAGCATTGCTTGAAAAATTCACGCCGCAAATTGCATCTATATATTTTGCCATTTGGCTTATTGCACCTTTTGAATGGGTATTGATGGTAAAAAACTTTTCTATGGCTTCTTATAATATTTTTAGTATTTTTATTAATTATTTTGGTTGGAATATTTATGTTCCATCGTAGTTCCACGGTAAACATTGAATTTTTTTCAAAAAAAATAGGTGTTTACCGTGGAAAACAGGGATTTTTGAAGCGTGCTAAAATGGCGCATTTTTTAGTGCTGCACTTGTAAAGGTCAACATGTCCACAGGAATTCTCACCAAAATTTTTGGTTCAAGAAATGAACGACTCATTCGGCAATACCGCCAAATTGTCAAAAAAATCAACGCATTAGAATTGTTGATGAAGACGTTATCCGATGCTGATTTAAAAAAGAAAACCCAACAATTCAAAGAACGCTTGCGAAATGGCGAAGAATTGGACGCACTTTTGCCCGAAGCCTTTGCCGTTGTGCGCGAAGCAAGCGACCGCGTTTTGGGCATGCGCCATTTTGATGTGCAGTTAATTGGCGGAATGGTTTTGCATTACGGCAAAATTGCCGAAATGCGCACCGGCGAAGGCAAAACGCTTGTGGCAACTTTGCCCGCTTATTTGAACGCCTTAACGGGCAAGGGCGTGCATATTATTACCGTCAACGATTATCTTGCCAGCCGCGATGCCGCGTGGATGGGCAAAATTCACAATTTTTTGGGTTTGACCGTGGGGGTGAATTTGTCCCAAATGCCGCACGAAGAAAAACAAGCCGCTTATGCTTGCGATATTACTTACGGCACCAACAACGAATTTGGCTTTGATTATTTGCGCGACAATATGGTTTATGACGTATCCGAGCGCGTGCAGCGGGGTTTGAATTTTGCCATTGTGGATGAAGTGGATTCCATTTTAATTGATGAAGCGCGCACGCCTTTGATTATCTCCGGTCAAGCCGATGACAAAACCGATTTGTATCTCAAAATGAAAGATGTTGCGCCGCAACTCATCCGCGCTAAAGATGAAAACGCCGAGGGCGATTATTGGGTGGATGAAAAAGCGCATCAAGTGCATTTGCTGGAAAAAGGTTACGAACACGCCGAACAAATTTTGGCAAAAATGGGTTTGATTGAAGAAGGCGCCTCGCTTTACGACAGCGCGCACATTATCTTAATGCACCATTTGAATGCGGCTTTGCGCGCTTTAACGCTTTTTCACAAAGACCAAGAATACGTGGTGCAAAATGGCGAAGTCATTATTGTGGATGAATTCACCGGGCGTTTGATGAGTGGGCGCCGCTGGTCGGATGGCTTGCATCAAGCGGTGGAAGCCAAAGAAGGCGTTGCCATTCAAGCGGAAAATCAAACGCTGGCATCCATTACTTTTCAAAATTATTTTCGTATGTATCAACGCCTCTCTGGGATGACGGGCACGGCGGATACCGAAGCTTATGAATTTCAACAAATTTATGGTTTGGAAACCGTGGTCATTCCAACCAATTTGCCTATGGCGCGCAAAGATTACAACGATTTGATTTTCAAAACCGCCAATGAAAAATACCGCGCCATTATTGAAGATATCCGCCAATGCCATCAAAAAGGGCAACCGGTTTTGGTGGGCACCACTTCCATTGAAAATTCCGAATTGCTCTCCAACCTTTTGAATAAAGAAAAATTGGCGCACCACGTGTTGAATGCCAAACAACACGCGCACGAGGCGGAAATTGTGGCAAACGCCGGCCGCCCGGGAGAAATTACCATCGCCACAAATATGGCAGGGCGCGGAACCGATATTGTTTTGGGCGGCAATATTGCCAAAGACATTGAAGCCGTTGAAATGAGCGAAATGCTTGATTACAACGAAAAAGACCAGCAAATCACGGCAATTCGCAAAAAATGGCAAGCTGAGCACGACCAAGTGCTTGCGGCAGGCGGTTTACATATTATCGGCTCGGAACGGCATGAATCGCGCCGCATTGATAACCAACTGCGCGGGCGCTCTGGCCGCCAAGGTGATGCTGGTTCTTCGCGGTTTTATTTGTCATTAGACGACCCGCTTTTGCGCATTTTTGCGGGGGACAGGTTGCGCGTCATTATGGAGCGCTTAAAAATTCCAGAAGGCGAAGCCATTGAACACCAACTTGTAACCCGTTCATTAGAATCTGCCCAGCGCAAGGTGGAAGGGCGCAATTTTGATATTCGCAAGCAGTTGTTGGAATACGATGATGTGGCAAACGACCAGCGCCGCGTGATTTACCAACAACGCAATGAATTGTTGGAAAGCACCGATATTGCGCAAACCATCACGGCCATGCGCCACAGTGTGCTTGCTGAGATTTTCCGCCGATTTGTGCCGGAAAACAGCGTGGAAGAACAATGGGAAATTGACAAGTTGGCAGCGGCTTTAAAAAGTGAATTGTTTTTGGATATGCCGCTGAAATCTTGGGTTAAAAACGAGCCGACTTTAACGGATGAAGACATTTTGGCGCGCATTATTCACAAAGCCGATGAACTCTACAACGCCAAGGTTGCCGTGGTGGGTGATGAGATTTTCCGTTCTTTTGAGCGCAATGTGATGTTGCAAAGTTTGGACATCCACTGGCGTGAGCATTTGGCGGCTATGGATCATTTGCGCCAAGGCATTCATTTGCGTGGTTATGCGCAAAAAAATCCCAAGCAGGAATACAAAAAGGAAGCTTTTGCGCTATTTGAATTGTTGCTGGACACCGTGCGCCGCGAGGTCACACGCTTGACTTTTACCGTGCAAATCCAACGTCCTGAGGATGTGGAAGCTGCGCCACGCGCAGCCGTGCAGAATGTGGAATACCGCCATGCAGCATTTGAAGCGCCAACGCCTGCGGAATTGGCTGACATTGCCAATGCTGTTGATTCTGAATCGGCAAGCGCGGGCACAACAAATGGTTTTGCTATCCAATCGCAAAAATCTACAAGTGCAACGTCCAAATCGGGCGCAGGTTCTCGCGCGCGGGCAAATGCCAGCGCCAACAATGCGGATTCGGATGACAATGTGGAATCTGGTCAAGCGCGCAAACCTTACCGCGCACCGACAACCCCGGGCAGAAACGCGCCTTGCCCTTGCGGCTCGGGCAAGAAATACAAACATTGCCACGGCAAACTGGCTTAACTTTTTCCACGGTGAACGCAAAAAAATTTTCAAAAAAATATTCCGTTTACCGTGGATTTTAAGGAACAATAATGAAAATCCTACAAAAAACCGTTATCGGCGACCTTGCCGCAAGCAACGAACAACGCACAATCATCTCCGCCTTTGGAATCAATATTTTGGAGCGCCGCCGTGTGTTGCTGGGCACTGCTAATATTTCGGGA
>ERZ1035025.643-NODE-643-length-21773-cov-21.077862_pt1 | contig 21773 bp, 18 predicted proteins | sample MGYA00520619_ERZ1035025 | MGnify/ENA primary metagenome ERZ1035025 (study PRJEB33766, sample SAMN09781742) | gut metagenome | biome: gut microbiome | host: Homo sapiens | place: Madagascar | study: EMG produced TPA metagenomics assembly of the PRJNA485056 data...
TTCTCATTTTCTTTTCTGTTTTAAAAAGATTAAATATTCTGTTATTGCTTTGTTTGTTTCTAATCCATTTCGACCATGCCCACAGTCGGTCGGCTAAGGTGAGTGCCGAGAGTGGCAGGAAGAACGTGAGCAGCACGATGAGCAGACGCTTTGTGGTGCTGTCGTTCTGCGCTTTGCCTATTGTGAGCTGCTGCAGTGGGGCGGTCAGGTCGTCGGTTTGTGGCAGCGTGTTGTGGCTCCACTTGCCTATTATCGTGCCGTCCTTCAGTAGTATCAGTCCGGGGTTGCTGCGTATCATTGTCTTCAGCGTTGTCTCGTCGGCGTTGCAGAAGCGGTATTCGGCTCCCGTGAGGTCGCGCCAGCGTTCTATCTCGTCGTTGGCTGATGCCGTCACGCAGTAGAAGTCGGCACCGTTCTCCTCCGCGTATTCGTATATCTGGTCGATGTCGCCGAAGTTGCTGTCGTCAGCCACTGCCAGTCGGGGCGAGACGAGCAGGAAGGTGTAGCCCTTCTTCGTGAGCACCTGCTCGGTGATGTCCTCGCCCGTGTCGCATGAGGTCAGCGCGAAGTCGTGTATTGGTGGCTCGTATCCCTTCTTTGTCTGCACCGTTCGGGTGTCTACATACTCCCATGTTGAGTCGGGATAGTTGTCGAGCGTGAACTCGCGCGTCTCGCCGTTCTTTCTCAGCAGGAACGTGCTCTCAAACTCCGGCTGCTCTGCGCCCTCCGGTATCTCCATGCCCTGCTTTATGTTTGTGCCCACGTGGTAGGGTCGGAAGTCGAAGATGGGCAGCGTGTAGAGGCAGTAGACGCTTGTTATGACGATGTACGCCACGGTGTAGTAGCGCACTATCCACTGGTTGGAGCGCGATATGAAGCGCGCCATGTCCACCGGTCGCCATGCCACGAGTGCTGCGCACGCTATGAGCACTATGTTCTTCAGCAGCGTCTCGCCGTTGGTCAGCTTCAGCGCGTCGCCGAAGCAGCCGCAGTCTTTCACCGGGTCGGCTACGAATATCCACAGCGTGAGCGCCGTCATCGCCGTCATAAAGGCGAGCGTGATGCGCGATACGACGTGTCTGCGCACGGCGAACAGCATGAACACGCCCAACGCAAACTCCAATGCACCCAAGGCTATCGCTACGCCGACGAGCACCCAGTCGGGCAACAGACCGTTCAGCGACATCGCTGCGGCATAGTCTTTCAGCTTGTAGAGCGTGCCTAACGGGTCGATGGCCTTCACGTATCCCGAGAAGATGAACGTGGCAGCGAGCACGAACCGGCAGACGTTTACGACCGTAATCCTTAGCTTCTGCATTACTCCGCCATCTTTATCGCTCCGAAGCACGCATAGTTGATGATATCCATATAGTTGGAGTCGATGCCTTCCGACACGAGTGTCTTGCCGTCCAAGCCCTCAATCTCCTTTATGCGTTGTATCTTTGTCAGTATGAAGTCGGTGTAGCTGCTGATGCGCATGTCGCGCCACGCCTCGTTGTAGTCGTGGTTCTTGCGCAGCATCAGTTCCAGGCACTCCTTTGCGTGAACGTCGTAGAGCGCGAGAGCCTCGTCGGGCGTTATGTCTACGGTGTCTACGAAGCCCTTCTTCAGCTGTATGAGTCCGATGATGCCATAGTTGATGAGTGCAATGAACTCGGGGCGTATGCCTTCGCCAACGAGCGAAGTGCCCGTTGTCTCGAGCGAGCGTATGCGCTTTGCCTTTATGAAAAGCTGGTCGGTGAGCGACGACGGGCGCAATATACGCCACGAAGCCCCATAGTCATGGAGCTTCTTCGCAAAGAGCGTGCGACACTCGTCCATCACTCTCTTAAACTGTTCTTCTGTCTTTTTAGTATCCATAAATCGGCACAAAAATACAAAAAACTTATGAATTGAGCAAACGTAGTCGTATTTTTACTGCTTCTGCGCTTACTTCTCCGTTTTGTTCTGTTCGTTCTTCTGTCGCATCCTGATCATCTTCACCACACCGCACATAGCGTCGTATCGCGCCTGCAGCGAGTCGCGCTTCACGCCGAGCATGTTGCGTTGGTAGCGGTTGGTTGTGGTGTCGAGCTGCGTTGTAGTCTGTTGCAGCAGCACGTCGGTGGCTGCCACGTCCGCCTGCGCCATCTTCAGCGATGCGTTCTGCCACACCACGAGTGCCTCCTTGCGCACCTCTATGGCGGTGGGGTAGCGGTCGCGCAGCAGCGTGATGGAGTCGAGCGTGGCGCGATAGTTGCCACTCTCGTAGAGCGTATGTATGCGTGTGAGCATCTCGCGTGCCTGCTCGTCGTCGGTCTTGGCGCACGAAGCGAGAGCCAAGGCGATAAGTGTTATGAGTGTTGATTTCTTCATTGCTCGGCAAAAGTACAACAATTCTGCGTATTCGCGATGCAATCTATACCTTATTTAATTAATATTTAGACATACGAACATTATTAAAGAAAAGCCGAAGCGTTACATTTGGCGTCTGCGCCGACCGATGCGGACGTCTGCGCCGACCGATGCGGACGTCTGCGCCGACCGATACGGATGTCTGCGCCGACCGATGCGGATGTCTGCGCCGACCGATGCGGATGTCTGCGCCGACCGATGCGGATGCTGTAATGTTAAAAATAAGGTGCAGAAACATTTTGTTTTGTTTTTCTTTTGTGCATAAAAAAATATTGCTTAATTTTGTCGCTCGTACTCAGACATACCTAAACAATAGTACAAACTACGTATAAATAACTAAAAATATATAACAATTTAATAGCTTAAATATGAAGACCTTTAGCTTAAACAAAATCATTGCAATCTTTGCATTGCTATTTTTTATCGGGGGGGGTAAAACTTTAGCCGAAACCACCGCTACATTGCAAGCATCTTCTACGGATCCGTCTCTCGGAAGACCAGAATTTGCTTACACAATTAATAATGTTAATTCTATAGATGGTGCCGCAGATTATGGTTACTGGAATGTTAATTTGTATTCTGCACTTAACAGCCCTGCTAATGCTGCTGCCTTTGCTTTCTATGCCGTTGCTGGAAAGTCGAACACTTATTACATCTACAACTATTCTGCAAAGAAATGGGTCACTTATGACCTTGCTACTTCATATAATAATATGAAAGGCTTTCTTAAGTTGAGTGATACAAAAGCGGAAAGTTGTTATTTTGAAATCACTTCCTGTACCAAAGACACTCACTCAGGATACCAAATGCGCCCGTATGCTTCAGACGGCACTGTTGATGCAGACCGCTATCTGAATTATAATGGTGGAAATGGAGCGAACGCATCTATTACTGTTGGTCTGTGGCAAGATTCAGGAAGTAGTGATGCCGGTTCGTGCTGGATCCTTAAGGAAGCAGATCTCGGAGTGAAGGCTAATATCACAAATACGTCTTTGGCGGCAGGTTCTATCGTAAATACTCTTTGTACCAATCATCAAGGCGATGGAACTCAATTTATAAAAGAAACTGCTATTGACTGGACTAACCAGAAAGTAGTAGCAGAGATTGATATCAGCACATGTGGTACAGGAACCGAAGACTTGTTCTCTATTGGCGAAGATGCAATAACCTGGTCTGCAAATAATATTCATATGTATAAAACAACTGGTGGTATTACTGCGTATTTAGTAGGAAATCCTGTCGGTGGAGGTGCTACAGCCTTTGGTCCTGTTTCATTTGATGGAAATATATTGAGAGTGGAATTGTCAAGTGAGAAAGGATTTGTAGTGAATGACAGGGTCATATTCTCTAAAGAAGTAATAAATCAGTATTCAGAACAATACTACAGTAAACAATTCTTCAGCCTTTCTACTATTAAGGTTGGTTCAGGCGAAGGATCAAATCAGGAAAGTAAAGCTAAGTACAATTATATTAGTGTTGTAACAAATGATTATCAGACTGCAACAGCCACATCGAGCAATACGCTTGATGAAGTAACTGTGAATTCGTTCAACGCTCAGAATGATGTTGACGTGCAGCTTAAGCGCAGCCTCACCCCCGCGCAGTGGAACACGTTCTGTGTGCCGTTCACAATCTCTGCAGACGTGATTGCTGAGAAGTTTGGTGCAGGCACATTGGTTTACACCTTCGGCTCGATGAATGGCAACGTGATGAACTTCAAAGCTTCTACTACTATCGAGGCAGGCAAGCCTTACATCGTGAAGCCTGCTAATACAGTGGTTAATCCTACATTCACTGGCGTGAACATCGTAGCGAGCGACCCTGAGAAGTTGGGCGCGGACGGCTTCTATATGCAGGGCACATACGGCGCAAAGACCGATCTCACAACCGATGGAACAAACCTCTTCCTCGGCGAAGGCAACAAGTTCTACAAACCGGCAGGAGCTACAACCGCAAAGATGAAGGGTATGCGTGCGTACTTCATCGTTCCGCAAGGCACCAACCTCGCTGCTCTGCGTGCTAACATCGACGGCGCAACAACCGCTATCGACGAGCTTACCACTGTTGTTGAGCAGCCTACCGACAACCGCATCTATAACCTACAGGGCCAGTTCGTGGGCACAAGCTTCGAAGGTCTGCACGGCGTGTATGTACAGAATGGCAAGAAAGTGCTGGTGAAGTAATCTGCTTGGCAATGAAACTGAAGTAAAGAAAACGACCTAATTAATACTAACGAACAATCATGAATAAGAAAATCTATACTGCCCCTAAAATAAACGTTGTTGAAATGTGTTGTACAACAATCATGGCTGGCTCCGGAGAGTACAGAATAGAAGAGAACGGAACGGATGTCTCTGGTACATTAGGTAGCGAGTCGGTAGGCTCAGGCGACTCCTGGGGTGGTGCATACTCGGCATCAAGAGTCTACTTCGATAGTTGGGCTGACGACCCAGACGATATCTAAACAGTTCGCCGATTGAACAAACGACAATAAACATAAATACATCAATAAAAAAAGCGAGGCTCGAAAGCCTCGCTTTTTTTGTTGCGTATTGTTTTGACATATCCCCGAGTTAGATGAATATGTACTTCATAATGAACAGCGCAGCCAGCACGTAGAGCGTGGGGTTGAGCTTCTTCCAGTTCATGCAGAGCATGTTGATAAGCACGTACGAGATGACACCGCAGAGGATGCCGTCGGAGATGCTGTACGTGAGCGGCATCATCACGATGGTGATGAACGCCGGTATCGACTCGGCATAGTCGTCGAGGTCAATGTCCTTCACCGGCGTGAGCATGAACAGACCCACGATGACGAGCACCGGAGTGGTGGCAGCAGCCGGTATGGAGAGGAACAACGGAGCGAAGAACATAGCCACGGCGAAGCACACTGCCGTAGAGAACGCCGTGAGACCGCTGCGTCCGCCCTGCGCTACGCCTGCCGCACTCTCCACGTAGGTAGTAGTGGTGCTTGCACCGAGGCACGCACCAGCCATTGTGGCTACGGCATCAGCCATGAACGCCTTGTTCAGCCCCGGTATGCGTCCGTCCTTCTGCATCATGCCCGCCTTTGTGCAAACGCCCACGAGCGTGCCCATGGTGTCGAACATGTCGATGAAGAGGAAGGTGAACACCACCACGAGCATATCGAGCGTGAAGATGTGGTGAAACTCGAACTGGCAGAACAGCGGAGCCACCGACGGCGGTGTGTCTACCACGCCCGAGAAGTGGGTTACGCCCATCGGAATGCCGATGAGTGCTGTGGCGAGGATGCCGATGAGCAGCGAGCCCGGCACGTTCTTGATGACGAGCACCGAGGTGAGCACGATGCCAATCACGCCGAGCAGTGCTGTGCCCTCGGTCATGGTGCCGATGGTGACGAAGGTGGCAGAACTCTCGACGATGATGCCAGCGTTCTTCAGTCCGATGAAGGCGATGAAGAGTCCGATGCCGGCACCTATGGCACGCTTCACCGATGCCGGTATGGCGTCGACGATGAGTGTGCGCACCTTTGTCAGCGTTAGTACGACGAAGATGAAGCCCTCGATGAGGATAGCGGTGAGCGCAAACTGCCATGAGTAGCCCATGGTGAGGCAGACGGTGAACACGAAGAAGGCGTTCAAGCCCATGCCCGGTGCCAGTCCGAAGGGCTTCTTGGCGTAGATAGCCATGGCGAGTGTGCCGATGATGGCTGCGAGTGCCGTTGCGGTGAACACCGCGTTGGTGTCCATGCCCTTGTCGGCGAGATTGCTGAAGATGCTCGGGTTGACGGCAAGGATGTACGCCATGGTGAGGAAAGTGGTGATGCCAGCCATCACCTCAGTCTTGATGTTGTGCTTCGACGGGTCGAAGCCGAAAAGTTTTGAAAGCATTGTTTTTGATTGATTGAGTTTAAGCCGAACTAAGCCTTTTTAGGCCTCTTTAAGCCTTGGGGTTTTGAGCTTAAGCCGTTCTAAGCCTTTTTAGGCCTCTTTAAGCCGTAGCTAAAGCTTAACCGAACTAAGCCTTTTTAGGCCTCCTTAAGCCTTGTGTATTCTCAAGCCCTCCCCGACGGGGAGGGTTGGGAGGGGCTCCCTTTTAGAAGTCCCACTTCATACCCAAGCAGGGGCGGCACTTAAATCCGCCGGTAGAGCCGAAGTTGTTAGAGAGTTCGATCTCTGTACCGAGGCTGAGGTTGTTACATCCGAAGTGCTGACCAACGTTGTACCAGAGCTGCGGCTCGGTGATGAACACGGTGCTCCTCATTTCGCAGAGGCCGTCGGCTTTGTAGTCGACAGCGTGGTTCTCCCACCAGAAGTCGGCGAAGCCGTCGAACTTCAAGCCCTTCACGCCGAAGATGTCGTTCAACGCCCACGCTATGGTGAACTGCATAGGCAGGTCAGAGTCCTTCTTCTGAATGTTCTTGTAGAGAGCTTTGAGGTTGAGCGTGTTCTTGAAGTCGTCCGAGTGGACGAAGTAGTCGAGACCTACGAGCCAAGCGTTGTTGATAGGGTAGGAGCGTGTGATACCACCGTTGTACTCTACGTGGAGCGAGAGGTTCTTGATGGCAGACTTCTGCCAGAAGTTGAGGCAGCGTGCAATCTCGAAGTAGGTGCCGCCAGGAGCGAGGTTCGGACCCTTCACGTGCTGGTCGTAGTTGAAGTCGTGGTCGATGAAGAAGTAGGTGTTACCCCACTTGTCCTGCTTGAACATCTCAAGCGTAAGCGTTACAAACTCGCGGTCGCTACCGAAATCGTAGAACAACTGTGCGTTAACCTGTGCCTTTGCCTTTGTTGCACCGAGGCAGAGCATGGCAATGAGGAACAGTGTAGAGGCTGTCTTTTTGATTTTCATTGTCTTTTGATTTTATACAATAATATTATTAATAAGAAATTTAGTGCTATCCTAAATTGAACGCAAAGGTACAAATTTTCCGCCAATACACCTTAAATTCTGTAAAAAACCGTAACTTTGCACTTGATTTGCAAGTTATAATCAGGATTTTATACGTATGAAGCTATACACAGATGCCGAATTGGCACAGATTCTCGACAAAAAGATATTTCATAAGATAGGCGAAGTGGCAGACGCGATGGGCGTAGAGTGCTACCTCGTGGGCGGCTACGTGCGCGACATATTCCTTGAGCGCCCCACGAACGACATCGATGTGGTGGTCGTGGGCAGTGGCATCGAGGTGGCGAAGGCGCTGCAGAAGGCACTTGGCAAGAACGAGAAGACCGGACGCTGGCGCGCTCATCTCGCCGTCTACCGCAACTTCGGCACGGCGCAGATAAAGTTCTACGACACCGAAGTGGAGTTCGTGGGCGCACGCCGCGAGAGTTACGACCGCGGTTCGCGCAAGCCCGTGGTTGAGGACGGCACGCTCGAAGACGACCAGAACCGCCGCGACTTCACTATCAACGCCATGGCGGTATGCCTGAACAAGGCACGCTTCGGCGAACTGGTCGACCCCTTCGACGGCATCTACGACCTCGAGGACGGCATAATACGCACACCGCTCGACCCCGACATCACCTTCTCCGACGACCCCCTGCGCATGATGCGCTGCGTGCGCTTCTCGGCTCAGCTCAAGTTCTTCATCGACGAGGAGACGTTCGACGCGCTCGGACGCAACGCCGAGCGCATCAAGATAGTGAGCGGCGAGCGCATCGCTGACGAGCTGAACAAGATAATGAAGACCCAGCAGCCCTCGCGCGGCTTTGTGGAGCTGCAGCGTTGCGGACTGCTGCAGCTCATCATACCTGAGTTGGCTGCGCTCGACGTGGTGGAGACACGCAACGGCAAGGCGCACAAGAACAACTTCTACCACACCCTGGAGGTGGTGGACAACGTGGCGAAGCGCAGCGACAACCTCTGGCTGCGTTGGGCGGCTCTGTTCCACGACGTGGGCAAGACGCGCTCGAAGCGTTGGGAGCCCGCCGTCGGTTGGACGTTCCACAACCACAACTACTTGGGAGCGAAGATGATTCCGGGCATCTTCCGACGCATGAAACTGCCGATGGATGCCAAGATGAAGTACGTGGAGAAGATGGTAGACCTGCACATGCGCCCCATCGTGATAGCCGATGAGGAGGTGACCGACTCGGCTGTGCGCCGTCTGCTCAACGACGCTGGCGACGATATCGACGACCTGATGATGCTCTGCGAGGCTGACATCACGAGCAAGAACGAGGTGCGCAAGAAACGCTTCCTCGAAAACTTCCGCATGGTGCGCGAGAAGCTCACCGACCTAAAGGAGCGCGACTACAAGCGTCTGTTGCAACCCGTCATCGACGGCAACGAGATTATGCAGATGTTCAACCTGCCGCCATGCAGGCAGGTGGGTGAGCTGAAGCAGTATCTGAAGGACGCTGTGCTCGACAATCGTGTGGCTAACGAGCGTGAGCCACTCATGCAGCTGCTGATGAAGAAAGCCGAAGACATGGGGCTTACGCAGTAGTTTAGCACCGATGAAGTGCCACTTTCGCATTGACGAAGTGGCACTTTTGTATTGACAGAGTGCAACTGCAGCGTTGACAGAGTGCAACTGCAGTATTGGTCAAAATAGAAACTAATATATTGAATAACGCGTAACGAGAAATAAAAGTTGTTAAATGTACGCATGTTGTCGTTACAACTTATTTACATATTTAGTAACTTTGCACGCAGAAAACTTAAACGAGCGGTTTAGTTTTCAGGAGTGCAGTTAGGGGGTGCAGTTGTCTCAACTGCACCAACAGAGTAGATTGCACCAATTAGGATGCACCTGCCGCTTGGTTGGTGCAGTTGAGACAACTGCACCCCCTGGAGAGAACTGCGCCCCCTGTCAAAAGCAAATAGTAAAGTACATATATATTAATAAGGTAAAAATATTTATTAGAAATAGGTATGAAAAAAACAAAGATTTTATTGGTTGCAGCCTTAGCTGCAGTGCTCGCCTCATGTGGTGGCGGAAAGAGTGGCGGAAAGCCTAACTTCGGCGACAACGAATACGCTGTGCGCACAGTTCAGGGTCAGGATGCAAATTTGCAGACCACCTATCCGGCATCTATCAAAGGTGTGCAGGACGTGGAGATTCGCCCGAAAGTGTCTGGCTTCATCACAAAGCTTTGCGTGAAGGAAGGTCAGTCGGTTAAGGCAGGTCAGCTGCTGTTCGTCATCGACAACGTGACATACGCCGCAGCTGTACGTCAGGCAAAGGCATCAGTGAATGCCGCTAAGGCACAGCTCAACACCGCAACCCTCACATACAACAACTCGCAGAAACTCTTCAAGAACAACGTTATCGGTTCGTACGAGTTGCAGTCGACAAAGAACGCAATGGAGAGCGCAGCAGCCCAGCTCGCTCAGGCAGAGGCAGCATACGTATCGGCTAAGCAGAACCTCAACTTCTGCTTCGTGACCTCTCCATCTAACGGTGTTGTAGGCGACCTGCCTTACCGCGTAGGTGCCCTCGTAAGCGCATCGTCGCAGCAGCCCCTCACCACCGTGTCTAACAACTCTACAATGCAGGTTTACTTCTCTATGACCGAGAAAGACCTCCTGGAGATGAGCAAGACACAGGGTGGCGTACACGCTGCCGTTGAGAACTATCCGGCAGTGAAGCTGCAGCTCGCCGACGGCTCTATCTACGAGCACCCGGGCAAGGTGGCAACCGTGAGCGGCGTTATCGACCCGACAACAGGTACCGTGTCGATGCGTGCCGACTTCCCCAACCCTGAGCACGTGCTCAAGAGCGGCGCTTCAGGCTCTATCGTTGTGCCTCACGTAGCCTCTTCGGCTGTTATCATTCCGCAGGACGCTGTGGTTCAGGTGCAGGACAAGTACTTCGTATATGTTGTAGGCAAGGACAACAAGGTGAAGTACACACCGGTGACCGTAAATCCGCAGAACGACGGCAAGAACTACATCATCACCTCTGGTCTTAGCGTAGGCGACCGCTTCGTTGTGAACGGCGTGTCTTCGCTGCAGGACGGTATGGACATCAAGCCGCTCACAGAGGCTCAGTATGCTGAGAAGCTGAAGAAGACAGAGGAACTCGGCGAGGCTCAGGGCGACCTTGGTAAGCTGAAGAAGGCATTCGGAAAATAAAGAATTCAGAAGTTAAGAGTTCAGAAGTTAAGCCAATAGCACATATTAAGAAGCTTGACATATGGCTTAACTCCAGTATTCTTAACTTCCTAACTCCTAAATTTTAAACAAATGAAATTAGATAGATTTATCCTACGCCCGGTACTCTCCACCGTGATTTCTATCCTGGTGGTCATCCTGGGTGTGTTAGGTTTGGTGTCGCTGCCTATTGAGCAGTACCCGAACATGGCGCCGCCTACCATCATGGTGAGTGCAGCCTACACCGGTGCCAACTCACAGACCGTGCTCAACTCGGTGCTCGCACCACTTGAGGAGTCGATCAACGGTGTGGAGGGCATGACATACATGACATCTTCTGCCACCAACGACGGTTCGGTTTCAATCACCGTATTCTTCAAGCAGGGTATGGATCCTGATATGTGTCAGGTCAACGTACAGAACCGCGTGTCGCAGGCATCAGCGTTGCTGCCAGCCGAGGTAACCAAGGCTGGTGTTACGGTGATGAAGCGCCAGTCGTCTACCGTTATCCTCTTCGGTCTTACAGCCGACGACGACCGCTACGACGACGAGTTCCTCACCAACTATGCCAACATCAACGTCGTTCCGGCTATCAAGCGTGTGAACGGTGTGGGCGAGTGCCAGTGCTTCTCGCAGAAAGACTACACCATGCGCCTCTGGATCGACCCTGTGAAGATGAAGAGCTACGGCTTGATTCCGACCGACCTCACCGGCGTACTTGCACAGCAGAACATAGAGGCTGCGCCGGGTTCGGTAGGCGAGCAGTCTGACAACCAGTATCAGTACACCTTCCGCTATAGAGGTCGTCTGCAGACGCCAGAGGAGTTCGGCGACATGATTATCAAGTCGACAAAGGACGGACAGACCATCCGCGTTAAGGACGTAGCCCGCGTAGAGATGGGCGCGCTGTCATACACCGTAGAGTCTAAGAACAACGGCAAGCCATCAGTGACAATGATGGTGACACAGACCGCCGGCTCTAACGCTACTGAGATTGCCACAAACATCAAGAAGCTCCTCAAAGAGCAGGAAGCAGCAATGCCTCCAGGCATCCACTTCGACATCATGCAGGACGTGACGGAGTTCCTCTTCGCCTCAATCGAAGACCTTATCAAGACACTCTGCGAGGCGTTCATCCTCGTGTTCATCGTGGTGTACATCTTCTTGCAGGATACTCGCTCTACGCTCATCCCGTTGATTGCGGTACCCGTGTCGTTGATCGGTACATTCTTCTTCCTCTATGCGTTCGGCTTCTCGCTCAACCTGCTTACGCTTGCCGCCCTCGTGCTTGCCATCGCCATTGTGGTCGACGATGCCATTGTGGTCGTCGAGGCAGTACATGCCAAGCTCGACCTCGGCTACAAGTCGGCTAAGCTCGCGTCAATCGACGCCATGAACGAGATTTCGGGTGCCATTATCTCAATCACCCTCGTTATGGCTTCGGTGTTCATTCCGGTGTCGTTCATGGGTGGTACGTCAGGTGCGTTCTACCGCGAATTCGGTATCACCATGGCTATCTCTATTATCATCTCGGCACTTAACGCCTTGACCCTCTCGCCAGCCCTCTGTGCTATCTTGCTGAAGCCGAAGGACGAGGAAGGCAAGGAGCGCAAGATGTCGATGGTAGACCGCTTCCACGCATCGTTCAACGCCGCTTACGGCAAGGTGCAGGAGAAGTACACCAAGGGTGTGCGCCGCCTCGTAGAGCGTCCGTTCATCGCTATCGCTACAGTCGTTGTGGCTATCGCTGCAATGGCTGTACTCATGGGTACGACAAAGACAGGTCTTGTGCCTGACGAAGATACCGGCACCGTGTTCTGTACAGTGTCAACACCTCCGGGCACCTCTATGAAGAAGACCAACGAGGTGATGGACCAGGTAGACCGTATGCTCGCTACCAACCCGGCTATCGCCAGTCGTATGCGTATCACGGGCTACAGCTTCATCGCCGGTCAGGGCTCTAACCAGGGTACATTCATTGTCAAGCTCAAGAGCTTCGAGGAGCGTCAGAAGGCAGAAGGACCGCTGAAGTACATCGGCGTACACAACCTCGGCTCTACAATGGTGCTCGGTATGATATACAAGCAGACTGCAGCCATCAAGGGTGCGCAGATTCTCGCCTTCCAGCCGCCTATGGTGCAGGGCTTCTCTGCAACCAACGGTATGACCTTCTCAATGCAGGACCGCACGGGTGGCGATGTGAACAAGTTCTTCGACATCACACAGAAGTATATAGCTGAGCTCAACAAGCGTCCGGAGATTTCGAACGCCATGACCTCGTACAACACAAAGTACCCACAGTACAAGATTGATGTTGACGTGGCTAAGTGTAAGCAGAGCGGCATCGACCCGTCGACAGTGCTCACCACAATGCAGGGCTACTACGGTGGTATGTACGCTTCGAACTTCAACGCTTACGGTAAGCTCTACCGTGTATATATCCAGTCGGCACCGCAGAATCGTGCAGACCTGAAGAGTCTGGACAACATCTACGTGCGCACCTCGGCAGGCGAGATGGCTCCTATCAAGGAGTACGTGAACCTCAGCCGTGTGTATGGTCCGCAGGAGATTGACCGCTTCAACCTCTTCACCTCAATCAACGTGAACGCATCAGCAGCAGAGGGCTACTCAACGGGCGACGCTATCAACGCTATGGCAGAGGTGGCTAAGACCTCGCTGCCGGCAGGCTACACCTACGAATTCTCGGGCTTGACACGTACCGAGCAGGAGTCGTCAAACTCTACAGCTATCGTGTTCGTGCTCTGCTTGACCTTCGTTTACCTCATCCTCTCGGCACAGTACGAGTCGTATGTCCTGCCGTTGTCCGTAATCCTCTCCATCCCGTTCGGTTTGGCAGGAGCCTTCCTCTTCACCAATATGTTTGGTAAGAACAACGACATCTACATGCAGATTGCGCTCATCATGCTTATGGGTCTTCTCGCCAAGAACGCCATCCTTATCGTGCAGTTCGCCCTCGAACGCCGTCTGACAGGTATGGCTATCTCTTGGTCGGCAGTGCTCGGTGCTTCAGCCCGTCTGCGTCCTATCCTTATGACCTCGTTGGCTATGATTATCGGTCTGTTGCCGTTGCTCATGCCGTGGGGCGTAGGCTACAACGGTAACATGACACTCGGTGCGGCAGCCGTAGGCGGTATGCTCATCGGTATGCTCTGCCAGATTATGGTAGTGCCGGCGTTGTTCTTCATCTTCCAGACACTGCAGGAGAAGATTAAGCCTATCGAGTTCGAGAACGATACAGCAGATGTAGACACCGAGATACGCCAGTACACCAACCCGTACGTGGCAGGTGCGCTGCAGGATCAGATTGAAAAGACTTCAAAATAAGACAGATGAACATGAAAAAGTTAATGCTTCTCGCCGCTGGCGCATTGCTGATGACCAGCTGCGGAATATATAATAAGTACGAGCGTCCGGAGGTGAACACCACGGGCCTCGTGCGCGACGTGCAGAGCAACAGCGACACACTCGCAGTAAGCGACACCACAAGCTTCGGCAATCTCGCTTGGCGCACCGTGTTCACCGACCCACAGCTGCAGTCGCTCATCGAGCTTGGCTTGCAGAACAACACCAACATGCTCAACGCCGCGCTCAACGTGAAGATGGTGGAGGACCAGCTCATGGTGGCTAAGCTCGCCTTCGTGCCCGGCTTCACCTTCTCGCCGCAAGGCACCATCGCTTCGTGGGATGGCAACCCCGCTACGAAGACCTACTCGCTGCCTATCACCGCATCGTGGAACATCGACCTCTTCGGCAACCTTCTCAACCAGAAGCGTTCGGCACAGATGGCACTGCTCGCTACGAAGGACTATCAGCTCGTAGTGCAGACAAAGGTCATCTCAAACATCGCCAACATGTACTACACACTGCTCATGCTCGACAAGCAGCTGCAGGTGGTAGAGAATATGACAAAGCTCACAGAGGAGACGCTGCGCATTATGAAGCTGCAGAAGGACTTCGGACGTGTGCGCGAGACATCAGTGCAGAGTGCAGAGTCGAACTTCTACTCGGTTCAGGCTCAGGGCACAGAGATAAAGCGTATGATACGCGAGACGGAGAACTCGCTCTCGCTGCTGCTCGGTCAGCAGGCGCAGACCATACAGCGCGGCTCGCTCGAAGAGCAGTCGCTGCCTACGGAGTTCTCTACCGGCATCGGTTTGCAGCTGCTCGCCAACCGTCCTGACGTACACTACGCTGAGATGTCGCTCGCGCAGTGCTTCTACGACGTGAACACCGCTCGCTCACGCTTCTACCCGAGCATCACAATCTCGGCAACGGGTGCCTTCACCAACTCAGGCGGTATGGGCATCGTGAACCCTGGCAAGTGGCTGCTCTCGGCAGTAGGCTCGCTCGTGCAGCCTATCTTCGCTCACGGTCAGCTCGTGGCTGGCTTGAAGGTGGCTAAGTCAAAGCAGGAGCAGGCTTTCAACACATGGCAGAACGCAGTGCTCTCAGCTGGCTCTGAGGTGAGCAACGCCCTCGTGCTCTACAACTCATCGGCAGAGAAGAGCGCACTGGAGGCTAAGCAGGTGGAGAGTCTGAAGAAGAACGTGGAGTACAACCAGATGCTCTTCAACGACGGCTCGGCTACATACCTGGAAGTGATCACCGCGCAGCAGAGCCTGCTCAATGCAGAGCTCTCGAAGGTGCAGGACGACTTCTACAAGATGCAGGCTGTGGTTAACCTCTACTATGCACTTGGTGGAGGAAGATATTAAAACTCAAAACTAAAGAATATGATTAGTGAAAAAGCATATATAGCTCCGGGTGCTAAGATTGGCAAGAACGTTACAATCTATCCGTTCGCCTACATCGAGGACGACGTAGTGATTGGCGATGACTGCATAATCTATCCTTACGTGAGCATCATGCGCGGCACCGTGATGGGTCGTGGCAACAAGGTTTATCAGAACACAGTGCTCGGTGCAGAGCCGCAGGACTTCAACCATAAGGGTGAGGCTACACGCCTCGTCATCGGCGACGAGAACATCTTCCGCGAGAACGTGGTAGTGAACCGCGCCACATACACCGACGGCGAGACACGCATCGGCAACCGCAACTTCTTCATGGAGGGTGTGCACATCTCGCACGACACGAAGGTGGACGACTACGTTACGTTCGGCTACGGTACGAAGGTGGCAGGCGACTGTGAGGTTCACAGTGCCGTGATCTTCTCTTCCGGTGTCATTGTCAACTCTAATGTGCGCATCGGTGGTGCGTCGATGGTGACGGGCGGTGTGCGCATCTCGAAGGATGTGCCTCCGTTCATCGTGGCTACTGACAACCCCGTGCGCTACGCCGGTGTGAATGAGTCGCTGCTGAAGTCGTCGGGCACAAGCGAGAAGGTAATCAGCCATATCGCTAACGCTTACCGCCTCGTGTTCCACGGACAGACAAGCGTGTTCGACGCAATCAACCAGGTGAAGGAGCAGGTGCCTCCTGGCAAGGAGATAACGGCTATCGTGAAGTTCCTTGAGAGCACTAAGCTGGGCATCATCAGCAAGCTGTAAACAATGGAGACATCAAAACACCACATATATTTCATACCTTTTATATATTAGTGTTGTTATTTCAATGAAAGCGGCAAGGTCGACGGGATGTCAACCTTGCCGCTACTTTTATGTTTAGGCGTTGAGTAAAGCATCCGCGTCGACCGATGCGGATGTTAATAACCGACACTGCAAGGAAAACCTTCGGCTATTACGCGGTCGCGAATGCCGTCGAGTTCCTCGTGCGTAGCCTTGCTTAGTGTTGGGCAGGGCGTTTCGCGGTCGATGGTGTATATCATCACTGCGCTCGGTCGGATGCAATGCAGAGTTTGAAGCCATGCGGATATGAAGCCGTCGGAGGTGTTGTCTACGCTCTCGCCGTTGTCGTCGGTGCCGTGCATGAACATGGTCTGCACTATGCAGTGTCCATTGAACGATGCCATCTCCTTGACGATATTCTCAACGTTGTACGATGGTTGCGTAGGGCGGTCCACCTTATTTATATATGCAGGGTCGACCGTGTCGAGCTTCATAATGTTGTTGTCTGCGAGCAGTAGGGCGCGGTGCACGTCGGGGCGGTGCGCCAGCGTGGAGTTGGTGAGCACCGACACCTTAGCCTCGGGGTAATAAGCATTGCGCAGACGTATCGTATCCTCGATGATATGGAGGAAGTCGGGATGCGTGGTCGGCTCACCATTGCCCGAGAAAGTGATCACGTCGAGTTTCGCACCTGCCGTGTGCATCTCCTTCAGTTTCGCCTCCAGACGCTCCGCAATAAGCTCGCGTGAAGGACGAGGCAGGGTAGGGTGGCGCGTACAGTTGTAGCCCACCTCGCAGTAGATGCAGTCGAACGTGCAAATCTTTCCGTCGCTCGGGTTGACGTTCACGCCGAGCGATATGCCAAGACGTCGGCTGTGTATCGGTCCGACGATTGGCGAAGGATAGAGAATTGTTGCCATGATGTGTGCTTTTTGTTCACATCAAAGGTAGACAGATTGTTTTGTTTATGATGTGCGTATGGTGTTAATTGACGTTAATCCCTCTTTTGAACGGATATTTTTTTGTTATTTTGCAGGAAATTTGGTATAATATAGCCTTTTCGGAATGAGAAAGAAAAATAAGAAGACCCGCAGTCGTCACGGATTGCAGGCGGTAACGTTGTGCATTAGCACCGCAATGGTGCTTGTTCTGTTAGGTTTGGTGGTGTTCGCAGTGTGCACCGCCCGTAATCTTTCTGCCTACGTGAAGCAGAACATCGTGGTTACGATGATGCTTCAGGACGATATGACCTCTGGCGAGGCGCAGCAGTTCTGCACCAAGCTAAAGGCTCGCCCCTACATCCACACGCTCCAGTACATCAGTAAAGAGCAGGCTCTGCGCGAAGGAATAAAAGAGTTGGGAACCGACCCGCGTGAGTTTGCCGAGGCAAACCCTTTCCTCTCGTCGGTGGAGGTGACGCTAACGTCCGACTATGCTAACAGCGACTCGCTGAAGTTTATCTCTAAGGAGCTGAAAGCCTACCCGAAAGTGAGCGAGGTGAAGTATCAGAAGGACCTCATCGACAGTGTCAATGCCAATATAGCGAAGATAAGCATTGTGCTCTTGGCACTCGCCGTGTTGCTCACGATAGTGTCGTTCTCGCTTATCAACAACACCGTGCGTCTAAGCATCTACGCCCGTCGCTTCTCCATACACACGATGAAGCTTGTAGGTGCATCGTGGGGCTTCATCCGTGCGCCGTTCGTGCGCCACTATGTGTTGCTCGGCTTGCTCGCTGCGCTCATCGCCTGCTGCGTGTTGGGAGGTGGAGTGTACGCACTGTTCATGTACGAGCCACAGGTGCTCGACCTTATCACATGGGAGGTGCTCGCTATCACTGCCGGTACGGTGGTGGTGTTCGGCATCTTCATCACAGCTATCTGTTCGATAATATCGGTGAACAAGTTCCTGCGCATGAAAGCAGGCGATTTGTATAAGATATGATGTTGAGATGTTGAGATGTTGAGATGGTGACATTACTTATACATATAGACACTATTTGATAGAATATATTCATTCAATTTAAAATAAAGACAAAGTGGATAAAAGAAATTACGCATTTGGCAAGATTAACTTCATTCTGATGGTAGTCGGAATGTTGATTGTCATCCTCGGTTTTATACTCATGAGCGGTGGCGGAAGCGACGAGCATGTTTTCGATAACGACATCTTTAGTGTGCGTCGCGTGAAGGTAGCACCCGTAGTGTGCTTCCTCGGCTTCATCTCTATTATCTATGCGATAATCAAGAAGCCAAAAGACGAATAACTCTTTAGGGGGTGCAGTTGTCTCAACTGCACCAACAAATTTGAAAGCACCAACAGAATGCAACTGCCACTATGTTGGTGCAGTTGAGACAACTGCACCCCCTGGGAGACAACTGCACCCCCAGAAATCACCCTCAAATTAATAATTAATAATTAAAAATTAATAATTGAACAAATGGATTGGTTACAAGCATTGGTCCTTGGCATCATTCAGGGACTCACAGAATATTTGCCCGTAAGTAGTAGTGGACACCTCGCAATCGGCTCGGCACTCTTCGGCGTGCAGGGCGAGGACAACCTCACGTTCACTGTCATGGTGCACGTGGCGACAGTGCTCAGTACGCTCGTAATACTGTGGAAGGAAATCGACTGGATACTGAAAGGACTCTTTAAGTTCGAGATGAACGCCGAGACGAAGTACTTCCTCAACATCGTTGTCTCGATGATACCAGTAGGCATCGTAGGCGTGTTCTTTAAGGACTATGTGGAAGCGATATTTGGTTCGGGTCTGCTCATCGTGGGCTGTTGCCTGCTCCTGACAGCAGCGTTGCTCACCTTCTCCTACTTCGCTAAGCCACGTCAGCGCGAGAATATCTCGATGAAGGATGCCTTCATCATCGGCTTGGCGCAGGCAGCAGCCGTGCTGCCCGGTCTCTCACGCTCTGGTTCCACCATTGCCACCGGCATCTTGCTCGGCAATAAGAAGGAGAAACTCGCACAGTTCTCGTTCCTCATGGTCATCCCGCCCATCCTCGGCGAGGCACTCCTCGACGTGCTCAAGGCGGTTAAGGGCGAAGAAGCGTTCGGCGATATAGAGACACTGCCCCTCATCGTGGGCTTCGTGGCAGCCTTCGTAAGCGGATGCATCGCCTGCAAGTGGATGATAAACATCGTGAAGCGAGGCAAACTCGTGTGGTTCGGTGTCTATTGCGCAATAGCAGGAGCCGTTACGATAGCTTGCTCATTACTATAAAAGAAGAAGACAATGAATTTCACCAAAGGCGAAGTCATCGCCATAAACAAACCCCTTGGCATGACCAGCTTCTGTGCCTTGGCAATAGTGCGCAAGCGCATCTGCGTCCGTCTCGGGGTGAAGAAACTAAAGATAGGTCATGCCGGAACACTCGACCCTCTTGCCACTGGCGTGCTCGTGCTCTGCACCGGCAAGTTCACGAAGCGCATTGAGGAGTTCCAGATGCACGGCAAGGAATACACAGCCACCATTCAGCTCGGGGCCACCACGCCCAGCTACGACATGGAGCATCCGGTGAACGCCACTTACCCCACAGACGGCATCACACGCGAGCGCATCGAAGAAGTGTTGAAGCAGTTTGTGGGCGATATAGAGCAGGTGCCACCGACATTCTCGGCGTGCAAGGTGAGCGGACAACGCTCCTACGACCTGCGCCGAAAGGGCAAGGACGTGGAGCTACAGCCGAAGCAGATACACATCGACGAGATAGAACTCACGGCGTTCGACCCCGAAACAATGCAGATGTCTGTACGTGTGGTCTGTGGCAAGGGTACATACATACGCGCCTTGGCACGCGACATCGGTCGCGCACTCGACTCGGGCGGCTACCTCACAGCACTCTGCCGTACACGCTCCGGCGAGCAGCGCGTGGAGAACTGCATCGAGCTTGACGGCTTTGAGGAGTGGCTTGCCAATCAGACAATAGAAACCAATGAAGATGAATAAATAAACAACTACAATGAAGTTATCACAGTTTAAGTTTAAACTACCCGAAGAGCTGATAGCTCTTTATCCGCATAGCATTTATCGCGAGTTTGAAAACGAGAACGGCGAGAAGGAAACCTTCCGCATCACACGTCGCGACGAGTGCCGACTGATGGTGTTGCACAAGAAGTCGCAGACCATCGAGATGTACAAGAAAGATGACAAAGGCAACCCTATCGAGGGCGAATACCTCGACTTCCGCAATGTGCTCGACTACTTCGGCGAGCACGACACATTCATCTTCAACGATACAAAGGTGTTCCCGGCGCGCCTCTATGGCACAAAGGAGAAGACCGATGCAAAGATAGAGGTGTTCCTGCTGCGCGAACTCAACGAAGAAATGCGTCTGTGGGACGTGCTCGTAGAACCGGCTCGCAAGATACGTATCGGCAACAAATTGTTCTTCGATGATTCGGGCACAATGGTGGCTGAGGTAATCGACAACACAACCAGTCGCGGACGCACACTGCGCTTCCTTTACGACTGTCCGCACGACGAGTTCAAGCGCGAGCTCTACGGTCTGGGCGAGGCTCCGCTGCCACGCTACATCGTAGACCGCCGTCCCGATAAGCGCAGCACTGAGGACGACTTCGACGACTTCCAGTGCATCTTTGCTAAACATGAGGGTGCGGTCACGGCTCCTGCTACCGGCTTGCACTTCTCGCGTGAGCTGATGAAGCGCATGGAGATACGTGGCATCAACTTCGCATACATTACGCTCCACTGCGGATTGGGCAACTTCCACGACATAGAGGTGGAGGACCTCACAAAGCACAAGATGGACTCGGAGCAGATGCGCGTCGATGCCGACTGCTGCAAGTTGGTGAACGACACAAAGCGTGCCGGACACCATGTGTGTGCTGTGGGTACAAGCGTGGTGAAGGCTACGGAGACAGCCGTTGGCACCGACGGTATGCTGAAGGAGTACGATGGCTGGACCAATAAGTTCATCTTCCCACCGTATGACTTCGGACTTGCCGACTCGATGATCTCTAACTTCTATCATCCGTACTCGACACTCCTCATGGAGACCTGCGCCTTCGGCGGCTACGACCTCGTGATGGAGGCGTACAACCTCGCTGTGAAGCACGGCTTCAAGTTTGGTTCTTACGGCGACGCATTGCTCATCGTAAACGATTAAGCGCAGAGTATGCACACCGTGTACCTCTCTCTCGGCTCCAATCTCGGCGACCGCAAAGCTACGATGCGTCGCGCCATCGGCTTGCTCAACGAACGTGCAGGCAGCGTCGACCGCCAGTCGTCGTTCATCGAGACAGAGCCTTGGGGATTTGAATCGACCAATAAGTTTCTGAATATGTGTGTGCGTCTGCTCACTACGTTGTTGCCAGAGCAATTGCTAATGGCTACAAAGCAAATAGAACGTGAGTTGGGCAGAACACAGAAGTCGGTGAACGGGCAGTATCACGACCGCCCTATCGACATAGATATACTGATGTACGACGACGTACATCTTGACTCTAACGACCTCACGCTGCCGCATCCGCACATGCAGGAGCGCGAGTTCGTGATGATACCGCTTCGCGAAATACTCTCGATTGGGAGTTGAAGAGATATGCAGGGATGGAAACAATGTCTACATACCGTCTTTGCTGCTTGTACGCCACCGAAGGCGCAACCACTGTTGTTGCGCCTTCGGTGGCGTTTTTTTATAGATGTGCAGGCGTAAGTTTCACGTTTTGTTATGTATGGCGTTCGAAGATGGAAAGTGCTAATTCGTAAAT